>ERZ1106931.9-NODE-9-length-233733-cov-10.338688_pt1 | contig 233733 bp, 225 predicted proteins | sample MGYA00403664_ERZ1106931 | MGnify/ENA primary metagenome ERZ1106931 (study PRJEB35170, sample SAMEA104062435) | human gut metagenome | biome: human gut; feature: human-associated habitat; material: faeces | place: Denmark | collected 2012-06-29 ... | reverse complement strand
TCTTTTTCTCCGGGTCCCATTTGTTCTTGTAGGTGTAAACGTAGAAAGCCGAAGGGCTCTTTTTAATGATGAGCGGAGGAAGCTGGGGCGTTTTCATGATTAAAATAGATTATCCAATTAGGTAATCTATTATAACATAAAAAATCCTTTTACTCCACTGAAATAAAAGGATTTTTTTTGATTTTTAAACTTTTAGTGCCCTAGTTTCGCAATTTTTCAGCAGAAAACTCGCGGTTTTGAGAACTACAAGACCGCGAGTTTTGTTCTTCAGAACTTAGGCTTTTGCCTGCTCCGTCACCTCTTCCTTCGCTTCTTCAGAAGGTTTGTCTGCCTGAACAGCTTCGGCGGGAGCACCGGTTTCTGGCTGACCTTCTTCTTTTTGTTCAATTGCCGGAACGTCGGAAGCTTTGTCTTCTTCGGCCTTCGGAGCCTTGCGTTTGGATTCGGGTTTTACTTTTTCGAGCACAGCACCGAAGAATCCGTCGGTACCGTTGAGCTGAGGCAGCATCGCGAAGAAGTCACCGAATCTCTGAGCTTGATAGGGAGAGATTTCGATTCCCTGCTTGCCTAAGATTTCGTAAGAATTCAACAGGCGGAAATCGGGATTTTCAGCCAGGAAATCATTGATAACGTCCTGGTTTTCTCTCTGCAGAATCGAGCATGTCGCGTAGACCAAACGGCCACCGGCTTTCAGCATCTTGGCCGCAGAGCGAATCACGGATTTCTGAATCTCATTAATTCGATCAAGCTCTTCTTCTCCGAATCTCCACTTCAGATCCGGATTGCGGCGATACGTTCCGGTGCCGGAACACGGAGCGTCGACCAAGACTCTGTCCATCTTGCCGTAGAGTCTCTTCACACGCAGGTCGTGTTCATTGCGAATCACGGCAGGATGAATATTGGACAAACCGGCACGACGCATACGCGGTGTCAGACCGGCCAGACGCTTTTCGTTGACGTCGAAAGCATAGATGCGGCCCGTGGATTTCATCAGAGCGCCTAAAGCCAAAGTCTTTCCGCCGGCGCCCGCGCAGAAGTCGCAAAGCATTTCGCCGCGTTTGGGCTGAACCAGACGAGCAATCAGCTGGGAGCCTTCATCCTGAACGTCAACCTTGCCTTCTTTATAAATCGGCCACTGAGTCAGTGCCGGCTTAATGTTCAAACGAACGCATTCCGGAGAGTACTGACCCTTTTCTGCCTGAACACCGTGCTGAGTCAGCTCTTCGATGACTTCATCAGGCGTCGCTTTGAGCGTGTTGACTCTCAGATCCAGAGGCGCACTCTGCTGCATGGCTTCAAACAAAGCTTTGTGGTCGGTGTACTGAACCACGGCTTTGTCGTAGAGCCATTTCGGCACTTCGGCCTGAATTTCTTTCGGAGCCTCGGAATTCTTCGGTCGAAGCATATTCTTCAGAGGTTCCTTTTCGCGTCCGAGGGTGGAATCCGGAATGCTGTCGATGCCGTACTGCAGCGCGAGCGTGAGCAGCCCGGTGAGCTTCGGTGCTTTAGCCGGGCAAACGGGCGCCATACGCCAAGTGATCATCGAGAGATGACGCATCGTGTAGTAAATGGCTTCGGCAATAATGGTTCTTTCGCGCGGACCGAGATGACGAGCGTTTTTGAAATAAAGACTCATCAGGACGTCTGCCGGTCCGTCGAGCTTCAAAATTTTGCGAAGAGCCTTTGCGAGTTCGTCCACAATCAGCGAAGTAATACGAACTTCGCCGTTGTGCGTGCTCTTCATTCGAGGATTAGGCGCCTTCTTCGGATCATGCGTTCTTCTTTCTTCCGGCGACATACGAGCCAAACGTTCTTTGGCTGCACGCTGACGATCCGTCAAATGACGCTTGGGCGCTTCCCGGCGTCTGCCCGGGCGAGCGGCCCCGCTTCTATTCGTTTTAGATTCCAATTTATTACTCCGTGTGGCAGAGCGGTTCAGCCGAGAATCGCAAGTTCCTGACTTGCTCCTCTATCCATGATCGTTCTGCCGTTTTCTAATCTGACTCTTCCTTCGGCAACAAGGCGCACGGCGCGAGGATAGAGGATATGTTCCTGCTTCAAAACCCTCGCCGCCAATTCATCGGGTGTATCACCTGCGAGAACGGGCACTGCCGCCTGTCCTACGATTGCGCCTCCGTCTAATACTGCCGACACAAAGTGAACAGTAACACCATGAATTCGAATTCCGGCTTCTAACGCCCTTTCATGGGTATGAAGTCCGGGGAACATGGGAAGCAGTGCAGGATGAATGTTGAGAATTCTTCCTTCAAATGCATTAACGAACAACGATGTCAAAACTCTCATGAAGCCGGCCAGAACAATAAGGTCGGCATCAAAATCCTCGCAGGCCTTGATCAGCTCTTCTTCAAAAGCTTCACGAGTCGGATATTCCTTGTGATCGATCACTTTAAAAGGAATGTTGTTTTCCTTTGCAAAAGTGAGTCCGCCGGCTTCCGGGCGGTTAGAGATCACGCCGGAAATTCGGACGCCGTACTTCTCCGGCCAATTTTCCTGAACGGAACGCTCGTAAACCGCTTTGAAATTACTGCCTCTTCCTGAGATTAAGACAACGATATTTTTAGACATGATGGGATGTGTTCGTAACGAATACCGAGATTTTGCCACTGTTCTCCGTTGGTTTTGAAAGAAAGGGCTTTTCTAACAAGAATTTTCATATTCGTCCGTCCGAGCCTTCGCCGAGTGTCTTTTATAATCAGTGGTTCGGACCATTTTTACTCGTGTCCGAATTCTGTTTTTGAAACTGATTATTTTGTTCACGGAACATTAAGGATGAAAAAGGTTTTTAGAGGACTGCCGAGCCCTGAAGAACGACTTGACTGTGCGGTTGCCATCGGTAACTTCGACGGAGTTCACCGCGGCCACCAAGCTCTTCTTCATGAAGTTGTTGAAGCAGCGCACGCCAGACTGCTCTGCCCGGCTGTTTTAACTTTTGAACCTCATCCGCGCGAATTTTTTAATCCCGAAGACGCACCGCGCCGCATCTCGAGTCTGCACGATAAAGTGGAAGCCATCGAAGCCTGCGGTATCCAGCGTGTTTACATTCTTCGCTTTAACGAACATTTAGCTTCGCTCTCTCCCTGCGACTTTGTGAAGGAAATCCTTGTGGACGGACTTCATGCGCGCTGGGTGACGGTCGGAGAAAATTTCCGTTTCGGAGACAAACGCGCCGGCGACATCAAGCTTTTGGAACAGCTGGGAAAAGAGTTTCACTTCGAAGTTCATCCTATGCCGATGCTTTTCCACACGCATGCGCCGATCTCGAGCTCCCGCATCCGTCATGCTCTTGCCGAGGGAGATATTCCGACAGCCAACTACATGTTAGGGCGTCCCTACATGATCAGCGGTCGGGTTCTTCACGGCAAACAGCTCGGACGCACTCTCGGATTCCCGACGATCAATCAGCGTATTCTGCCGCCGCATTCCAAAGCCAAACCTGCCATTGAAGGCGTTTATGCCGTCAAAGCGCACGGTATCGGCCCTCGGCCGATTGAAGGCGTGGCCTGTGTCGGAAGAAGACCGACGGTTGACGATCACGGCGAGTACCTCCTGGAAACTCATCTCTTCAATTTCCACGGGGATCTTTACGACCAAGATGTTAAGGTCGAATTCTTCTCTAAGATTCGAGATGAGAAAAAATTCTGTTCTCTTGAAGAACTGCGTGCAGCAATTGCCGACGATCAGCTCAAAGCCAAACAGATCTTAGGACTTCGTATCTAATTTTCGATTAACCCTTGAAGAGCCCGAGGGGGCCAAGGACTAAAATGACTGATTCTTCTCAGAAAAAGCAGCCTCAGACTGAAGAAAAAAAATATCCTCTGAATTTACCCGACACACCCTTCCCGATGCGCGGCAACTTGCCGAAGCGCGAACCGGCCTGGATTAAAGAATGGCTAGAAAAGGACGTGTACGGCAAAGTTCGTGCCGCACGCAAAGGTGCAAAGCGCTTCCTTCTGCATGACGGCCCTCCCTATGCCAACGGAAACATTCACGTCGGCCACGCAGTCAACAAGATTTTGAAGGACATCATTCTTAAATCCAGAACATTGGAAGGCTTTGATGCTCCGTACGTACCGGGCTGGGACTGCCACGGTATGCCGATTGAAATTCAGATCGAAAAGAAATACGGTAAGAATCTTCCGAAGGAAGAAGTCATGGCCAAGTGCCGTGCCTACGCCAAAGAGCAGGTGAAGTCTCAGATGGCCGGCTTCCAGAGACTCGGCGTGTTGGGTGACTGGAATGATCCCTACCTCACCATGCGTCCGGAAACCGAAGCAGAAGAAATTCGCGCTTTAGGCGAAATTCTCGGTAAAGGATTTATCTACCGCGGCCTGAAACCCGTGAACTGGTGCTTTGACTGCCAAAGCGCTCTGGCCGAAGCGGAAGTTGAATATAAGGATCGTCAGTCTCCGACATTAGACGTTGCTTTCCCGATTTCCGATGAAGACAGGGGCAAGCTCGAAGACATCTTCGGCGTCAAGCTGGAAAAACCGACCGCCGTCGTTATTTGGACAACGACACCGTGGACCATTCCTGCCAACCAGGCTTTGAACATGCATCCGGATCTGGAGTACGTTCTCGTTGAAACTCCGAACCGCAGCTTCATTCTTGCCGAAGGCCTCTATGAAGAAGCCCTCAAGCGCTACGGCATGGAAGGAAAAGTTATCGCCAAAGCCAAAGGCGAAGCCTTCAAGGGCATCCGTTTCAAGCACCCGCTGGCAACCCTCGATCCTTTCTACGACCGTTTCTCTCCGGTTCTGCTGGCCGACTACGTCGAATCCACTTCCGGTACCGGCATCGTTCACTCCGCACCCGCCTACGGTGTGGATGACTACATCTCCTGCAAGAGCGCCGGCTTCACCAACGACGAGATCCTGAATCCGGTCCAGGGCAACGGCGAATACGCCGCCTCCCTGCCGCTCTTCGGCGGCCTAAACGTCTGGAAAGCCAAAAACAAGATTCTCGACACGATCGCCGTCACAGGCAATCTGCTGTCCCGCGGCGAAGTCATGCACAGCTACATGCACTGCTGGCGCCATAAGACACCTTTGATTTATCGCGCCACCAATCAGTGGTTTATCCGTATGGACGAGGCTAACGCTGATACCCAGGGCGTCATCAACAAAAACGACCCGAAGGATCCGCTACGCAAGACCGCTTTGGAAGCCGTTGAAGCAACTCAGTTCGTTCCTGAATGGGGCGAAGTCCGCCTGCACAACATGATCGCCAACCGTCCTGACTGGTGTATTTCCCGTCAGAGAAACTGGGGCGTTCCTCTGCCCTTCCTCATCCATAAGAAAACCGGCAAACTGCATCCGGAAACGATGAAGATTCTCAACAAAGTCGCTGACGTCGTCGAGAAAGAAGGCATTGAAGCCTGGACACGTCTGACACCGACTGAACTCACGGATCTGGAACCGGAAATGTACGAGAAGTCCAAAGACACGCTCGACGTGTGGTTTGACTCCGGTACAACCCACATGACCGTGATGAGAGGCTCTCACGCCGATAAGCTGACCTACCCTGCCGATCTGTATCTTGAAGGCAGCGACCAGCACCGAGGCTGGTTTCACTCTTCTCTGCTCACGGGCTGCGCCATCGACGGCCGTGCTCCCTATAAAGGACTTCTGACACACGGCTTCACCGTTGACGAACAAGGCCGCAAGATGAGCAAATCGCTCGGCAACGTGATTGCTCCGTCTGAAATCAACGATAAGTACGGCGCCGAAATTCTTCGTCTGTGGGTTGCCTCTTCTGACTACACCGGAGAAATTTCTCTGGGCGAAAAGATCCTTAAGGGAACTGTTGACGCTTATCGCCGCTTCAGAAACACGATCCGCTTCCTGCTTGCCAACACCAGCGACTTCGACATCAAGAAAGATGCCGTCCCTGTTGAAGAAATGGTTGAATTGGATCGCTGGGCCATTGCCCGCATGAAATCGCTTCAGGAAGAAATTCTGGACAAGTACGACCATTACCAGTTCCACACTGCTTATGCAGCTCTGCAGCTCTTTGCGAGCGGCGACTTGGGCGGCTTCTACTTGGATATCCTCAAGGATCGTCTCTATACCACTGCACCTGACAGCGCGGCTCGTCGCTCTGCTCAGACCGCTTTGTGGTACATCACGGATGCGCTCTTGAAACTGCTTGCTCCAGCGCTTTCGTTTACCGCTGAAGAGGCTTACGCCGTCTTCAATCCGGAAAACAAAGGCACGATCTTCGTTGAACGCTATGCCGAGCTGCCGAATGTTAAGGAAGGCGTTGAACTGCTCAACAAGTGGTCCATCATCCGAGATCTTCGTTCGAACGTTCAGATGGAAATCGAACGTCAGCGTGAAAAAGGTCTGATCGGTTCTTCTCTGCAGGCTGAAGTTTCTCTGAAGCTGCCGCAGGAAGAATACGACCTGATCAAGGGTTTGGGAGACGAAGCTGCTTTCGTTATGATTACCAGCAAAGTCACACTTGACGGCGTCAGCCCTGAGCGCGTCATTACGGTAAAACCCAGCGAAGCCAAGAAGTGCGAACGCTGCTGGCAGTACAAGGAAAGCGTCGGTGAGGATAAAAACTATCCGACACTGTGCTGCCGCTGCGTCGGCAACCTCTTCGGCACGCCTGAAACCAGACGCTTTGCCTAATGAGAAAAACTGTCTCTTCCGTTAGACAGTGGAACTGGCCGGCCCTCTTGGGCTGGCTGGTTTTTGCACTGGCATTAACCGGTTTCGATCAGTGGACCAAAAACTGGATTCAGCATCGCCTCATTACCGGTGATGTCGATCGAATCACGGATTTCTTCAATTTAGTCGTCGCGTACAACAGCGGGGCAGCTTTTTCCTTCTTAGCCGATGCCGGCGGCTGGCAGCGTCCGCTTTTTGCCGGACTTGCCATCGTTGTGAGCTTGGTGATCTGCGTGATCATTGCCCGCAACAGCTCCCGCAAATTTCGTTGTCTGGGTCTTGCTCTGGTTCTTTCCGGCGCGCTCGGCAACGCCTGGGACCGATTCACTATCGGTGTAGTCGTAGACTTTTTAGACTTCCATGTAGGCTCCTACCATTGGCCGGCTTTCAATGTCGCCGATATCTGCATTTGCTGCGGCGCCGGCATTGTCGTCCTGGCTGAGTTCTTCGGAAAGAAGAATTAATCGGAGATTGAAAATGTCTCTTCAGGGAAAACATATCCTTTTAGGCGTCACAGGCGGTATCGCCGCATACAAAGCCTGTGAACTTCTCCGTCTGCTCGTGAAAGCCGGCGCCGATGTTGAGGTCATGATGACCAAAGCGGCTGCGCAGTTTGTTGGGCCGCTGACGTTTGAGACACTCAGCGGGAAGCCGGTCGCCGAGGATATGTGGGATCCTAAAATGCGGCTTCCGCATATTTCTCTTCGCAAGAATAAGGATCTTATCGTCGTCGCTCCGGCAACGGCCAATATCATCGCGAAAGCAGCTAACGGTATTGCCGACGACTTGGTTTCCAGCACCTTGCTTGCACGGGAGTGTCCGCTGATGCTTTGCCCGGCTATGAACGTGCAGATGTGGAGAAATCCGGCGACGGTTCGAAACGTTCGAACCCTAAAAGGGGATGGCGTTCTGTTTTCCGGTCCGGAAGCCGGCAACCAGGCCTGCGGAGATGTCGGTGAGGGACGTCTGCGGGAACCGGCACAAATTCTGGAAGATGTTGAAGCCTTTTTTACACCTTCGATCCTTTCCGGAAAGAAAGTCCTAATGACTGCGGGCCCGACATTTGAGCCTTTTGATCCGGTTCGAGGGATCACCAACGGATCTTCCGGGCGACAGGCAGCTGCTATTGCTGCCGCTGCAATTCGCGCCGGCGCCGAGGTCACGATTGTCAGCGGTCCGGTTTGCGTGTCCTACCCGGACAAAGCAGCGGTTATCCCCGTTCGGCAGGCTCAAGAGATGTTTGAGGCAGTCAAAAAAGAACTGGCTGAACACACGCCCGATACCTTTATCGGCGTCGCTGCGGTAGGCGACTGGCGTCCGGTCGAATACTCGGAAAGCAAACTCAAGAAGGAAAAAGGTCAGGATACATTAACGATCAAGCTTATTAAAAATCCCGACATTCTTTCCTATGTCGGCCATTCCGGCCTGTGCTCGGCGGTTATCGGTTTTGCTGCCGAGACAGACAATCTTGCTGAAAACGCACGCAAGAAGCTCGACTCTAAAGCGGCGGATATGATTGTCGTCAATCCGGCGTCTGCGATCGGAAGTACCCAAAATCAGGCTTCTTTTGTCACCAAAAACGGAATCGAGGCCAAAGAGCTCAGTTCTAAAGCCGAACTTGCCGAAGAGATTATTGAAGCCCTTGCCGACCTTCTTAAAAAGAGAGTGATTTAATCCTATGAAACTTCAAATTAAGATTTTGGATCCGAAGATCCGCGAAAAAATGCCAAGCTACGCTTCGCTCGGCTCTGCCGGATTAGATCTTCGTGCCGTGATGGATGAACCGCTGGTCCTCCAGCCCGGTGAAACCAAGCTCATCAAAACCGGTCTTGCGATCTACATCGGCGATCCCGGTTATGCAGCTTTAATCCTCCCTCGTTCGGGTCTCGGTCATAAACACGGCATAGTGCTCGGCAACTTAGTCGGACTTATTGACTCGGACTACCAGGGCGAATTAATGGTCTCCTGCTGGAACCGTTCTCAGACACCCTTCACCATCGAGCCAATGGAACGAATTGCCCAGCTAGTTATTGTCCCAGTCGTTCAGCCGACTTTTGAAGTGGTCGACGAATTTGTCGCCACGGAACGCGGAACCGACGGTTTCGGTTCTTCAGGTCGTCATTAAGACCAAAAACAAACTTATCCAGCCGGCTGAAATGTCGGCTTTTTTGTCTCCTTAGCGAGCATCGTCAACGTGTCAATTTCAGTTAATGCACGGGTAAAATTTTTACAACTCTTACAGATTCGGCTATTACTTGTGGTGTAACTGCAACGTTTTTTACGAAAGAGGAAAAATTTCAATCTTGATAATATAAGCACTCTGCCCCGAGAAAACCGCCTTTATAAGAGAAAATACAATAAGTTACCCTCCTTTGCTGTAATTTGTATTTCTTTTATATGCGAAATTTACTAATTGACATTTATTTACAATCCCATAAGAATGTAACAGTCACTCGTCTTGCTCACAGAGTTCGACAATCGTTTTTAGTATTAGGCGCGTGAGAGTAATGGACATCGCCGTCAGTTTTTTGGAGAAGTTTAAATATGGCAACAGGAACCGTGAAATGGTTTAACGACGCTAAGGGATATGGATTTATCACTCCCGATGACGGCGGCGAAGATCTTTTCGCCCATTTCTCTGCAATTAAAATGGATGGTTTCAAGACGTTGAAACAAGGCCAGCGTGTCACATTCGACCTGAAAGAAGGCGAAAAAGGCAAACAGGCTGACAACATCAAACCCGCCTAATAAGATTCGTTTTTGATTAAACGAAGGGAGCTCTCGGAGCTCCTTTATTTTTCCGCTTTTATCATGACACCGAATATCAGAATTGCCCTCTTCTCCGCTGCTTTTGTACTTCTCTCGAGCGTGCAATATGCTTGCGCAGCCGATACGCTCAAACTCATGGTGAAAGGCATCACGGTTCCTGTCGAAGTTGCCGCCGACAACGCCAGCCGGGAAAAAGGTCTGATGTTCCGCAAACATCTGCCGGAAAATTCCGGAATGCTCTTCGTCATGGACCGCAGCGACGCTGTCTGCATGTGGATGAAAAACACCCTCATCCCGCTTTCCGTTGCCTTCATCGATAAAGACGGCTTCATTATTAATATTGAGGAAATGAAGCCGCTGACACTTGATATCCACTGCAGCAAAGCGAAAGCGTTTTACGCACTGGAAATGAACGAATCTTGGTTTGAGAAAAATCATGTCAAACCCGGAGACAAGATCTCTCGCCTTCCCCAGCTGCGCCAAACAAATTAAAAAGCCGGAACAAACCTATTGTCTGCTCCGGCCGTGGTTCGGCTTATTCACCGAACCTCCCTCCTGAGAAATTACTGCATCTTGGCGAAGTTTTCGCCGGCAATCATACCGAATGTCAAAGCATCGATAACTGCCACGGTTCCCAAACGAGATGCGCCGTGCACACCGCCTGCTACTTCACCGCCGGCATAGAGGCCAGGGATCGGTTTGTGGGTGTTGGCAGAAATGACTTCTGCGTTTTCATTGATCATCACGCCGCCCATGGTGTGGTGAATCTTCGGGCTGACTTCAATGCCGTAGAACGGAGCCTTGGAAACATCGAGCCCCTTGTTGAACGTAAGGATGCGGTGGAAGTCTTTGTCATCGTTGGCTTTAACGTAGCCGTTGAATTTAGCGACTTCGTCCAGAAGGGCCTGTTTGGGGATACCGAAGGCATCAGCCAGCTGTTCGAGTGTGTCAAACTTCTTAACCGTACCCATTTCCAAAGGAAGCTTAACGAAGGACGGGTTGATCGCTTTAACAATGGCGTCGTCGCAGATCGCAATCGGATAGTTTTCGTCGGTGCCGATGACTTTGAACAGAGCGTCGGATTTGATCTTACGGCCGGCGTGTTCGTCCATGAAGCGTTTGCCAGTCTTTCTGTCAACGACCAGGCCTAAGTCCATGCAGGCGTGGTTGGTGAAGTTAACAGAGACACCGAAACCTTTTTCACGCGGGTTGCAGTACGGAAGGAACTGCAGCCAACAAAGCTGAACAGGCTGAGCGCCGATGCCCAAAGCTTTGATCAGCACGCCGGCAGTAGCACCCGGCTGGTTCGTGGAGTCTGTGGTCGGAACAACGCGGGGATCCTGAGCCTGACGGAAGAAGATGTCGCGGGAGAAACCGCCGGCAGCCAGCATCACGCCGTTCTTTGCTTTAACAGTAGCGGGACGGCCGCTCTTGTTTTCAATATCGTCGCTCTGCAGTTTAGAGTCGAAGCGATAGCCTTTACGATAGGTCACACCGACGACTCGGCCGTTTTCGTCCAGGATGAAATCATCGAACTTGGCACGCGTCATGATCTTGACGTTGGGGAGCTTCTTGAGTTCATTATGCATCGGAATGATGTATCCGGATCCGGTGCCGGCCTTGATTTCATAAGAACGAGGAACGGAGTGACCGGCTTCGAAGAGCATCTTGTTGGGGACGAATTCGCAGCCGCAGTCCACAACCATCTTGATGGTGTCATTGCAGCGGTCGGCGATCGTGCCGAGCAGGTTCGGGTAGTTAATACCCAGACCGTCTTTCAAGCAGTCGGCAATGAAGAGTTCCTTGCTGTCTTTGATGCCTTGGGCAGCCTGGACGGGGTTGACCGGGCAAGCGACGTTGCCGCCGCAGATTGCGGAGTTGCCGCCGACAGTCGGCATTTTTTCGAGGATCAGAACTTTCTTGCCTGCCTGGCCGGCTTTCAGTGCGCAGGCCATGCCGGCAAAACCGGAACCGATAATGACGACGTCATATTCGTCATCAAATTTAGCAACGGAAGAAGCAGGGACTCCGGCGTGTGCGGCAGCGGTGGAAGTAATGGCAGCAGCGGCTGCACCTGCAAGTTTAAGGAAGTCACGGCGATTGGTACTCATCTTATTTTCTCCGAAAGGATTTAAAGGAATTTTGTTTTGAAACCGTGGATCATTTGATCCGATGAGCACAGTCTAGGAAAGTTCAAAAAAGTCGAATATGTACTTTGGTACATGTACCTTGGTACAGATTGAAAAGCGAAGAGCGACCTTCAATAATAGAAAAAACGAAATCGCAAAACATCGGAAATTTAAAAATCCCTATCGGAGAAGATTATGAAAAAAACAGCATCTCTACTGGTTGTTCTTGCTGCCCTCTTCACGATGTCCTCGACCTTTTCTGCCGAGGCTCCGAAGTTCGGCGCCGATCGCCACGTTGCTCACGGCATGGCCTGCGCTTCCTGTCACGGTCCGGACGGAAAAAGTCCTGAATATCCTGATCAGGAAACCTGTCTGAAGTGCCATCAAAAAGACGCTCTGATCGAAAAGACCAAAGCTATCGGCCCGGTAAATCCGCATAAAGCTCCGCATAACGGCGAATGCACCTTATGCCATCTGCAGCATGAAGCACCCGTGAACTACTGCGCCGAATGTCATCCGCAGTTCAAGTTCAATCCTAATTAACGGAACCTATTTGATTTCTCCTTGGTTTGTAGAAGCGAAGGCCGGACATTAAGTCCGGCCCCGCTTTCTTTTTTTGTCTTCATCCCGTGTGTTTACGGGACGAAATCGTCAAACGATTATTTGTAGTTCTTTGCAGCGAAATCCCAGTTCACAAGATGCTGCAGGAACGTCTGAACAAAGGTGACGCGCATATTGTAGTAATCAAGATAATATGCATGTTCCCAAACGTCGCAGGTGATCAGAGGAGAGTCTGTTCCGGTGATCGGTGTGCCGGCGTTGCTTGTATTGACGATATCAAGTGTGCCGTCTTCTTTTTCAACCAGCCAGGTCCAGCCGGAACCGAAGTTACCGACGGCGCTCTTTGTGAAGGCATCTGCAAAGGCGTCGTAGCTGCCCCATTTGGCGTTAATCTGCGATGCGATCACGTCTGTGGGCTGACCGCCGCCGTTCGGCTTTAAGCTATTCCAGAAGAATGTGTGGTTGTAGCACTGAGCCGCATTGTTAAAAATCGGGCCGCTCTGTGTCGTACGAATAATTTCTTCCAAAGGCATCGTTTCATAGTCCGTGCCTTTGATGAGGTTATTCAGTGTGTCGTTGTAAGCTGTGTTGTGCTTGCCGTAGTGATAGGAAAGTGTCTTGGAGCTCATATACGGTTCAAGAGCGTCCATTGCAAAAGGAAGCGGGGGTACTGTAAATGCCATAGCTTTAATCTCCTTAATTCTTGTGCAGACCATTATGGTATGCAGACACCCTTAGTCCTTCTTTATCTCCCCAACTCGAGCAACAAAAGCTCCGTCCTTCATCATAACCTCAATATCCGTACCTTCCTTCAGCTCACTGACGGACATCACAGGCTTGCCGCCGCGATAGATAAAGGCGCTGTTGCCGCGGATTTGCTTCGAAGGATCCAGCAGCTCCCAGACCTGCTCCAGACTGCGCAGACGAATTGTGTCCCTTTCAAACTTTTGGATCAGGCTGCTGCGCACGGTATTGCATGCCGCATTCAAAGGCCTACGGTCCAATTTCGGACGAGATCTCTTCAACCAGGAAGACTCTTTCAGAAGTACCTTTCGGTTGGCAGCGATCGTTGACTGTACAACCCCGGAGATCATTGCAAAGAGTTCATTGCACCTTGAACCCTGAGATGCAAAGGCATATGTCATCTGAGGTGCTGCTAACCGGAGTGCGTCACCTGCCGAACGGATTTTTACGTCCATCTCAGCCTGGAGATTTTCTTCTGCGACTCCTAGTTCTGCCCTATTCATTCTCAGACATGCACTTTGCGCCGTGTTTATGGAGCTGAAAATCAAATCGATTCGGCTTCTCATCGCAGCAGTATCCAGCCTTAGGATCGGAGAGGCCGCTTGGAGTCTTTTTTCATAAGGTTCGATGAATCGGCTCGGAGAAATAAAGTAGCGAGCGGCAAATTTTTCTCTTTCAAGCGAGGAAGAGAGAAAGTTCTGCATATCCAGCTGAAGTCTGGATTTCAAAGAGTTCAGATTTTGGCGATAGTAGCTGAGCACAGGACGCTGAAGATGAGAGACTGCAGAGAGGCGATGGCGGAACGTTTCTAAAAAAGCTTGAGGATTTTCAAAAGGACGCGATTCATTTTCCACATCTTGAAGCGCCCGATTGAATTGGTTCTCGAATGAGCGATGCAGAAGAACCCAGGCCGAATCTATTTCCCAAAACAAAACAGATTGTTTTTCCGCGGCTGCCTCGGCCGCTCCGGTCGGAGTCGGCGCACGAAAATCCGCAGCAAAATCCGCAATAGTTGTATCGGTCTCATGACCGATGCCGGAAATAATCGGAATATGACTATTGACGATCGCCTCAGCGACGATCTTCTCATTAAAACACCATAAGTCCTCGAGAGATCCGCCCCCCCGCACCAGAAGCAAAACATCTGCTTTGTTGTCCTGGTTCGCTTTATTGATTCTCTGAGCGATCTCGGCTTCGGCACCCTTTCCCTGGACGGCCGTGTGATAAAGGAGGACTCTAACGTAAGGTACACGCGCCCTCAGACGATTCATAACGTCCTGCAGTGCGGCGCCCGTTCTGCTGGTGATAATTCCGATCGTACGAGGCACCCGAGGGATCGCTTTCTTTCGGCTTTGATCGAACCAGCCTAAGGCTGTCAACTCATTTTTTAAACGAAGGAAAAGTTCATAGAGTTTTCCCTCCCCGGCAGCTTCAATCTTCGAACAAATAAATGTTAATTTCCCGCTTCCGGGATAAAGATTCGGTTTTCCTGTGACTCGAACTTTGTCGCCAACCTTGAAGACACCGCGCACGGAGTAAAGTTTCCCCCGAAACATCGCGCAGGAAAGAACCGCTTCTTCGTCTTTAATTGAAAAATACCAGTGTCCGCTCGAGGCTTTTGTTGAAGTTGAGATCTCCCCTTCAACAGCCACTGATTCAAACTGCTCAAATGACAAATTAACGATGTCAACAAACTGCGTGACAGAGAAGGCTTTATCGGTCATTTTATTGTTCACGTGCTAAATACAAGGAGCGAGTGAGATTGCAAAATTTCCTTTTGCTTCACAAGTTACTCACAATTTTATTCACATTTTCAACAATCCGAATTTGAAGAACAAAAATTTTTCTTTTTAATGAGAGAAATTATTAATTTATTGATTTAAAAGAAATTTATTTTGTTAAATTACCTCCCTGGCAATTCTTTTTTGCTTTTTCGTCATGAAATTAAGTCACTTCTCACCGAGTTATTCACAAAGTTATTAACAATGAAAGGAACTCTAAATTTCATAACTTCTTGAGTACTCGGCAAATAATTATTTTGTGTTTTGCCCAAAATACTATTGACTTTTGAAGTAAAGGTTTTACCTAGGTTTTGTAACTTTCAGATGCAGATCGACACGTTAGGAAGCCTACGCTGAATTAATGAGTTATCGGCAGTTTTTACCGCTATCACGTTAAAATAATCTTTTATTTTTTGCTTCACGGCAATGCAAGTACAACTAGAAACGTTTCTGCATAAACAGTGGGATCGCAAAGGACTGATATCCTGGCTGCTTCTGCCCGCTTCTGCGGTTTTTCTCTCCATGGCAGCCTCGCGGCGTCGCAAAACCGTGCCTGTTAAAGTCGGAGTGCCTGTCGTAGTCGTCGGCAATATTTATGTCGGAGGAACCGGAAAAACTCCGGTCACCATCGCTTTAGTCAAAGATCTGAAAGAACGCGGCTGGAATCCCGGTGTTATCTCCCGCGGCTACCGCGGCAAAGCAGAGTCTCCGGTTGAAGTTCGCCTCGACAGCAATCCTGATATCGTCGGCGATGAACCTTTGCTGATTAAAAAGGCTACGGATGCCCCGACGTTTGTTTGTCCGAAACGTGTTGAAGCCGCTGAAGCTTTACTGAAAGCCTACCCGACTGTCAATGTCATCATCAGCGACGACGGACTTCAGCATTATTCACTCCATCGAGATGTCGAATTAGCCGTCGTCGGAGCCCGCGGTTTAGGAAACGGCTGGGTTCTTCCGGCCGGTCCACTGCGTGAACCGCCGTCCCGTCTCGATGAAGTCGACGCGATTGTATTGAACGCCACAGAAGATATCGTGACGTCTTCTACTCCGCGCTACGTTGCGACAAGCGGATTCACAAACGCAGTCAATTACGCCACCGGCGAAATCGTTTCTTTGGATACGCTTTCGAGAATGCAGTTTAAAAAGGGTTTGAAGGCCGTCGCGATGGCGGGTATTGCCGTCCCGGAAAGATTCTTCTCCATGCTGAAGGCTCATGGATTGGAAGTGCGCCCGATTGCTCTTCCGGACCATTACGACTATTCCAAGAATCCTTTTAAAGACTGCGAAGCCGACCTCATCTTTATCACGGAAAAAGATGCCGTCAAATGTCGTAAACACGCCGATTTGAAAAACGACGAGCGCATTTTTGTGGTTCCGCTGGAAACCAAGCTCGATAAATTCTTGGTTGATTTTGTCGAGAAGAAAATCACCGCTGCAGCTAAAAAGAGCAAAGAAGCTGCTCAGCAACTCTAAACGGAATGCTTATGGACGCAAAAATCACTGAAATCTTAGTTTGCCCTCTCTGTAAGGGTCCGCTACTTTGGAACGAAAAGAAAAAAGAATTTTACTGCCGTTCCGACATGAAGGCCTTCCCCGTCATTGACGGCATCCCCTGCATGGTCCCGACTGAAGCTCGAGAAATGAAGGAAGAAGAAATCGAGGAACTGGACAAGAAATGAGCTTTACCGTCATTATTCCTGCTCGCTTAGCCAGCACCCGTCTGCCCAATAAACCCATTGCCGACATCTGCGGAAAGCCGATGATCGTGCGCGTTGCCGAACAGGCTTTAAAAAGCGGCGCCTCCCGTGTGATCTGCGCGGTTGACGATGAACTGATTCTCAAAGCCTGTGAAGCCAACGGCATCGAAGCCTGTTTAACGCGTAAAGATCATGCCTGCGGCACCGACCGCCTCTGCGAAGCGGCCGAAGTCTGCAAAATCCCCGATGATGAAATCATCGTGAACGTCCAAGGGGACGAACCCCTAATTCCTCCGAAAGTCATCAAGAATGTTGCAGAACTTCTGATGAACCGCTCGGACTGCAGCATGGGAACGGCTGCCATTCGTATTCATTCGGCGGAAGAATTCTTTAATCCCAACGTTGTGAAAGTCGTTGCCGACAAAAACGGCTCGGCGCTGTATTTCAGCCGCGCACCGATTCCCTGGGATCGCGACGGCTTCGCAAAAGACCGCAACGCGCTCCCGAGGGATCTCGGCCTGCGCCATGTCGGTATTTATAGTTACCGCTGCGCCTTCCTGAAAGCTTATCCTCAGCTTCCGAAATCGGATCTGGAAAGCTGGGAAAGTCTGGAGCAGCTTCGCGCACTTTACAACGGCTACAAGATCGCTGTAGACATTTTCGAGGAAGAAATTCCTCCCGGCGTGGACACGCTCGCAGATCTGGAAGCCGTACGCGCTTACTTACAGAAAAAATAACTCGAGTTTTATTTTCGAAGATCAAGCGGTTGCTGGGTTTTCATCCATTCGGACAGCTTGAAATTACGGGCAATAAGGCACAAAATTTAAATTTACATTCTTAATTATTAAAGGAGCCATTCATGCGCTTAATTCTTCTCGGAGCTCCCGGTGCCGGTAAAGGTACGCAAGCAGCCCGTATTTGTGAACATTACGGGATCCCTCAGATTTCTACGGGTGACATGCTCAGAGCTGCAGTGAAGGCCGGGACTCCCCTCGGTTTAGCTGCCAAGAAGATTATGGATGCAGGTGAACTGGTCAGCGATGACATCATCATCGGCCTGGTCAAAGAAAGATTGGAAAAACCGGACTGCAAGAACGGTTTCCTCTTTGACGGCTTCCCTCGCACAATTCCTCAAGCCGAAGCTTTGGTTAAAGCCGGTATTCCCATCGATGACGTTGTTGAAATCGCCGTTCCCGACGAGGTCATTCTTGAACGTATGAGCGGCCGCAGAGTGCACGTTGCTTCGGGCCGTACTTACCATGTTAAATTCAATCCTCCTAAGGTTGAAGGTGTTGACGACGTGACCGGCGAACCTCTGATTCAGCGTCCGGACGACAAGGAAGAGACCGTTAAGAAGCGTCTTGAGGTCTATCACACTCAGACTGAAGCACTGGTCGGTTTCTACCAGAGCCTGGTTGCTAAGGGCGACAGCAAGACAAAATACATCAAGATCGACGGCGTCGGCGACGTCAATGAAGTCAGCCGCCGTATTTTCGATGCGCTTGATAGATAATTTTTAGCTCTATTTAATGATTATTTGGCATCCGCCTTCGGGCGGAGCGCCAATTTTTGTTTCTTGCGGACGATGAAAAAACACATTCTTGTTACCGGCGGCACCGGCTACATCGGCTCCCACATGGTTGTGCGCCTGATCGAAGCCGGCATGGAGCCGATCATTTTCGATAACTTCAGCAATTCCAAGCCTGCCGTCGTAGACCGCATTGAGATGATCACCGGAAAACGTCCGACACTGGTACGCGGTGACATCCGTGACGAAAAGGCTTTAGAGAAGCTGTTCGCGGATTTCCCGATCGATGCCGTCATTAACTTTGCCGGCCGTAAGGCCGTCGGCGAGTCAGAAACCGATCCTTTGCTTTACTTTTCTTATAACGTCGAAGGAACTATTGTTCTGCTTCGCGTCATGAAGAAGTTCGGTGTTAAAGAGTTTGTTTTTTCCTCTTCCGCCACCGTTTACGGCGATCCTGGCTACGATGAATTTGATGAGAACACTCCGCTTGCTCCGATCAACAACTACGGTCTGAGCAAATGGATGATTGAAGAAGTTCTTCGCAAGACTTTCAAAGCCGAGCCTGATTGGTCAATCGCCATCCTTCGTTATTTCAATCCGGTCGGCGCACACGAATCCGGCTTAATCGGTGAAGATCCGAACGGCATTCCGAACAATCTGATGCCTTTCATTTCCCAAGTTGCCGTCGGTAGACGCGCTTCTTTGAAAGTTTTCGGAAATGACTACCCGACTCGCGACGGCACCGGCGCCCGCGACTATATCCACGTACAGGATCTTGTTGAAGGACATTTAGACGCTCTGAGAGTTTTAGACGGCAAACCGCAGCTGCTGACTGTTAACCTCGGCACCGGCGGCAACACAACTGTGCTCGAGCTCGTTAAAGCGTTTGAGAAAGCCAGCGGAAAACATATTCCTTACGAGATCTGCCCTCGTCGTGCCGGCGACAAGGCTGCCTATTGGACCAACCCCGAGCTTGCCAAGAAGCTTCTCGGCTGGACGGCTAAGCGCGGCATCGAGAAGATGTGTGAAGATACCTGGCGCTGGCAGCAGATGAATCCGGAAGGGTATCCGGACTAATCCGGTTAAGACTTGATGAGGCTCGCATTTGCGGGCCTTTTCTTTTCACTCCTAAAAAGAAACCTCCGGACTTTCATCCGGAGGTTTCGCAACGGTTTAGTTCCGTTCAGAAAAGCTGATTAGGCAAGCTTTTCTGTGATGAACGTTCTGGTCTTACCGAGCAGAGCGTTCATGTCGGCAGGCGCTGCGCCGCCGCCCTGAGCAAAGTCAGGACGTCCGCCGCCTTTACCGCCGAGCTGCTCGGCAACAAACTTCATCACATCGCCGGCTTTGATCTTGCCGACGAGATCTTTCGTCACACCGACCGCAGCACTGGCTTTACCGTCTTCAGACTTGATCAGAACGATCACGCCGCTCTTGAGCTGATCTTTAAGACCGTCAACGGAATTGCGAAGTTCCTTGGTTTCGATGCCTTTCATCTCGGTTACAAGAACCGCGACGCCATTGACATCCTGAGCCTGAGAAGCCATGTGAGCGGCGCCGGCCTGGGCAAACTTGACCTTCAAAGCGTTCAAGTCTTTTTCCGTGCGTTTCAGATGTTCGACGGTGTCCACAACCTTGGAGACAACTTCGAGAGCCGGAGCTTTGAGTTCTTCAGCCACTTCTCGGATGATCTCTTCCTGGTTCTGAGCGTAGTGAAGAGCGGCCATACCCGTCACGGCCTCAACACGACGCACGCCGGCGGAAATACCGGATTCGGAAATGATTTTGAACATACCGATGTCACCGGTTCTCTGGACGTGTGTACCGCCGCAGAGTTCGCAGCTGGAGCCGATGTTCAGAACGCGAACGTTTTCACCGTATTTTTCTCCGAAGAGCATGACCGCGTTGGTCTTCTTAGCTTCGTCGATCGGCATGACTCTGGTCTGAGTCGGTGCATTACGGAGAATTTCTTTGTTCACGATGTCTTCGACTTCGTTGATCTGTTCACGAGTCATCGGAGAGGTGTGGACAAAGTCGAAGCGGGTTCTGTCGCCGTTAACCATGGAGCCGCGCTGCTGAACATGAGCACCGAGCACTTCTCTCAGTGCTTTGTGCATCAAGTGCGTCACGGAGTGGTTGCGGGCAGTTGCTTCGCGGTTTTCTTCGTCGACCTGAGCGCTGAAGAGGTCGCCCACCTTGACTTCGCCTTCGGCGACATAGCACATATGACCGAAGACATTCGCCTTGATCTTGAATGTATCGTCAACCTTAAGGATCGTTGTCTTGTTCTTGAACGTACCTTTGTCGCCCATCTGACCGCCGCTTTCGGCATAGAACGGAGTGCGGTCAAAAACGACAACGACTTCGTCGCCGGCTTCGGCGTCTTTCACGGGTTCGCCGTCTTTATAGATGGCTTCGACGCGGCAGGCCTGAACCGTCAGCGTGTCGTAACCTAAGAATTCAGTCGGTTTGCCTTCGTATTCGAGGCCCTGAGCCATCTTGAATTTGCCCTTGGCGCGAGCCTGTTCACGCTGCTTTTCCATCAAGGCATCAAAGCCTTCAAAGTCAACGGAAACATTCTTTTCGCGGCAGACGTCGGCAGTCAGGTCAACCGGGAAGCCGTAGGTGTCATGCAGTTTGAATGCAACGTCACCGCCCAGGATCTTGGTTCCGGAAGCCAGAGCTTCATTAAGGATATCCAAGCCTTTGGACAGGGTCTGAGAAAAGCGAACTTCTTCCTGACGCAAAACTTCCTGAATATGCGGATTACGAATTTCAGGGTACTGATCGCCCATTTCTTTGGCAACGGCTTTAACCAAGTTGCTGAAGAAAAGCTTGCGGGCGCCGAGCTTAAAGCCGTGACGCATACCGCGGCGAGCAATACGACGCAGAACGTAGCTGCGGCCTTCATTGCCCGGAACAACACCGTCGGCAATGATGAACGTGCAGGCACGAATGTGGTCGGCAATGACCTTAACGGAAGGACTGTTCGGATCAACGTCCTCTGCGCCGGCAGCCTTAACTTCATCAATGACGGCCTTCATGAGGTTCTGGAACAGGTCGATTTCGTAGTTCGAATGAACACCCTGAAGAACGGCGGAAATACGTTCCAAGCCCATGCCGGTATCCACGCTGGGACGGGGCAGCTTGTGCATCACGCCTTTTTCATCACGGTTGAACTGCATGAACACGAGATTCCAAATTTCCATGTAGCGGTCGCCGTCTTCGTCAGGGCTTCCGGGAGGGCCTCCGGCAACGGAGGGACCATGGTCATAGAAAATTTCAGAGCAAGGACCGCAGGGGCCAGTGTCGCCCATCATCCAGAAGTTGTCGGAAGCGAAACGAGCGCCCTTGTTGTCGCCGATACGAACGATTCTATCGGCAGGGATACCGACTTCCTTATTCCAGATGTTGTAAGCCTCGTCGTCCTCGGCGTACACGGTCACCCAGAGTTTTTCAGGAGGGAGTTTGAAGTGTTCGGTAAGTAGCTCCCAGGCATTCTTGATGGCATCACGCTTGAAGTAATCTCCGAAGCTGAAGTTGCCAAGCATTTCAAAGAATGTGTGATGGCGAGCGGTATAGCCTACGTTTTCCAAGTCATTGTGCTTGCCGCCGGCACGAACACATTTCTGACTGGTCGTCGCACGTGTGTAGGGACGCTTGTCAAAGCCAAGGTAAACATCCTTGAACTGGTTCATACCTGCGTTGGTAAACAGCAATGTGGGGTCGTCACCGGGGACTACCGGGCTGGAAGCGACGATAGTGTGTCCTTTAGACTCCATGAACTTCAGAAACGTAGATCGTATTTCTGATGCAGTGAACATTTATATTTTCTCAAAGTAAGCTGTCGAAACAGCAATGTGTAACCGCGGTATTTTAGCAGATGGCTCTCTGCATCCGCCTTTTTAGACCGCGGATTTCCACGGTAAAACAAGAAAGCCTGAGCACCTTTTTATCAGTGTCCAGGCTCGCTTTTTGTCTTCAATTTCTAAAAGAAACTGTGTCGTAATTCGACATTAAACGATACGGGAGTAACGGCGAACTCTTTCGTCCTCACGCAGATAACGGTCGAAGTTCATCGCTACGGCTCTCACCAGCAGTTTGCCCTTCGGAGTGACTTCGATAAAGTCAGGCTCCAGACGAACCAGACCTTCGGCCTCGAAGTGCTTGAGATTGTTCAGTTCAAAGTCAAAGTATTCATTGAAGTTAACGCCGAATTTCTTCTCGATGTCGGCCTTAACGACTTTGAACTGGCACATCAGTTCCATGATGACTTTGGCACGCAGGCGGTCGTCGTCATTTAAGAGATAACCGCGGTTGGTGGCCAAGTTGCCGCTGCGGATCGCTGCATAGTAGCTTTCCAGATCACGCGGGTTGGCGGCATAACAGCCGTTGACCTTACTGATGGAAGAAACGCCGAGCGCAACCATGTCGCATTCCGGCTTAGTGGAATAGCCCTGGAAGTTTCTCTGCAGGGTACCGTTTTCCTGAGCCTTGGCAAGTTCGTCGGTAACCTTGGCGAAGTGATCCATACCGATGAAGTGATAGCCGTTGGCGCTCAAACGTTTGATAGCGTCCATCATGATGCCGACTTTTTCCGGTGTGCTCGGAAGGTCTTCGGCATTGATACGCCTCTGCGGTTTGAAGTGCTCGGGCAGATGAGCAAAGTGATAGAGCGCGATACGATCCGGAGAAAGTTCGATCACTTTGTCCAGAGTCATTTCAAAGGTCTTGCGGGACTGGAACGGAAGACCGTAGATCAAGTCCATGTTGATGGACTTAAAGCCGTTGGCACGAGCGGCGTCAAGGACGGCTTTGGTCATTTCGAAAGGCTGAACACGGTTGACTGCAATCTGAACTCGGTTATCGAAGTCCTGAACGCCGATACTCATACGGTTGAAACCGGCTTTGGCCAAAACTTCAACCTTGTCGACAGGGGTCGAACGAGGATCGACTTCAATGGAAATTTCTGCATCCGGCGCCAGCGTGAAGTGAGAACGAATAATGTCCATCACCTGGAAAATTTCTTCATTGTTCAGGAAAGTCGGAGAGCCGCCGCCGAAATGAAGCTGAACGACTTCTTTGTTGCCGCCGATCTGAGCCGAAACCAGTTCGCACTCCTTGCTCAAAACTTCCAGATATTCTTTGGAGCGACAATGGTCTTTGGTCACTTCCTTATTGCAGCCGCAGAAGAAACAGACATTCGCGCAGAAAGGAATATGGACGTACAAAGATAAATCAGCCGTATTGTCGCCGGTACCGCGGGCATTAAGCACTTTTTTAAAGTCCTCGGCGCCGAATTCTTTGGTAAATCTATCCGCGGTGGGATAAGAGGTATATCTTGGGCCCGGAACATCGAATCTCTGGAGCAGTTCAAGATCCGGGAACTCAACGTTCAGTTTTCCTTGTGTTTCCATCAGGGTTCCTTTTAAAAAATTTTTGATTTTTCTAGGTTCTGTTATTATTTTTGCAACAGGCGAAATTATCTCAAATCATCAAAGGCCGCAAAGCTTTTTTGCCTCTTATAACAGTATTTAGAGAAAATGGCTTCTAATTTCACGCAATCTTTATCGGCAAATCGCGCCGGCTGTGCCGGCTGCTATCTCAGGCACTTCTGCCTGTCTGCCGATCTGAATGACGCAGAAACAGAAATTTTTTCCTCTCATATCGTCTCCCAAAGAAGAGTTCCTAAAGGCGAAATACTGTTCAGAGCCGGCGACCCCCTTGATACGCTTTTCATCACCAGGCTCGGTTCATTTAAAAGCTCCGTTCTAAACGAGAACGGCAGCGAACAAGTCACCGACTTCCACATGACCGGAGAAGTGCTCGGCGCAGAAGCGATCCCCACCGGATACCATATCTGCACCGTCACGGCCCTTGAGGACAGTGAAATCTGTTCTTTGCGCTATCGTGAACTCGAAGCTTTTTGCGACCGAGATCTAAAAATCGCGCGCCAATTTCGTCTTCTGCTCGGAAGAAAAATCGTCGCTGCGCATCAAAACCTGCTCATTCTCGGCTGCACCAACTCAACCCAGCTGCTTGCTTCCTTCCTGCTGAATCTTGCGAGAAAGTTCGAAGCCCGAGGATTCTCAAAAAGCGAATTCGTCCTGAGAATGACTCGAGGAGAACTCGGCAGTTTCTTAGGTCTCAAACTCGAAACCGTCAGCAGAACGCTCACCCATTTCGATGAACTGAACCTGATTGAAATTAATCAAAGACACGTTCGCATCATCAACTTGGAAGGACTGAAAGCCGTCGCGAAGGAATCGGGGCGCGCCAAGAGAAAAACATCTCAGGAATGATGCTAAGACTCCGTGCTTAACGCTTCATGAAACTTGAATCTTGAAGACCAGGAAAAACGAGTAAGCTGCTTTCATCGCTCCTCTTTGAATTTATTTTGCACAATGCCGTCCAAGCATGACTTAATTTTCTCGTTTATTTAGAAATAATCGAGAAATTATGCTCCATTACCCTGATGAAAATGAGAATTCGTGGTCAACTTTCTGTTTTTGCCCCGATTTTTTCATAGAATGCTAGAAAGGTAGTTAACTCTACCCGATAACCACAAATGAGAAAGGTAAAAAATGACAATCAAATTTACTAGACGTTCCGTCTGTGCCCTTGGAGCTGCAGCATTAGGCTGCGCAGCATTCCCTCCTTTCGCTGCTGAAGATCCTATTCGTATTATTGTTCCTTATCCTCCCGGAGGCCCTTTGGACGTCACAGCCCGTGCCGTCGCTGAAGAAGCTCGTCATGACCTGGGCAACATCATTGTTGAAAACAAACCCGGCGCCGGCGGCAACATCGGCGTGGACTACGTTGCAAAACAAGCTCCGGACGGCAAGACCATCGTCATGGGCGCTCTGGCAACACATGCCGTAAACCCCAACCTTTTCAGCAAACTGCCGTATGACCCCATCAAGGACTTCACTCCGATTACGCTGATTGCTCAGACACCGAACGTTCTGGTCATTACACCGGAATTCTCTCAAAAGACAGGCATCAAGAGCGTTAAAGATTTAATCGAGTATGCCAAGAAGAACCCGGACGCTATTAATTATGCTTCCGGCGGCAACGGTTCTGCTGGCCATATGTCCGGCGAACTCTTAAAGAACGCAACCGGCATCAAGATCGTTCACATTCCGTTTAAGGGCGCCGCAGCTGCTCAGATGAGCGTCTTGAGCGGCGACACTCAGATGATCTTTGACAACCTGGCTTCTGCCAGCGCCAACATCAAAGCCGGCAAATTGATTCCTCTTGCCGTGACGACAACGTTCCGTGCACCTTCTCTGCCGAACGTTCCGACGATGGCCGAAGCCGGTGTCCCCGGATTCGATATTTCCACTTGGTACGCCTTCTTCGGACCGGCCAAGATGGATCCGAAAGTTGTTGAAAAACTCAACCAGGCTTTTGTCAAAGCCATTAAGTCCAAACCCATGGCTGAACGCTTCGACAAGATGGGCGCCGTTGAAAAAGCCGGTACACCTGCTCAGCTGAACGACTTTGTAAAAGCCGAGCTCGTCAAATACAAAGAAATTGTGAAGACCAGCGGAGCGAAAGTAGACTAATACTTTGCTCAGTTTGTACAACCTAGAAGGCCGGCCTCCGGCCTTCCTTAATTTCGTTTTACCTATGATCAAGGATCAAAGAGATTTTTGGGCCGGTTTGATGTTCATGGCCTTCGGAGGTTTTTTCTGCCTCTACTCTGTTTACAACTACAACATCGGGACGGCCTTCCGCATGGGTCCGGGCTATTTCCCGATGCTGCTCGGCGGTTTTCTCTTTTTCCTTGGTTTTTTGATCACTGCGAAATCCGTTCTTTTTAAAAGCTCTGAGGAAGACGGCGGCAAGTTCGGAAAGTTTGACTGGTACAACTTTTTTGTGATTCTAGGATCCGTTACGATTTTTGCCGTACTGCTCAGACCGGCAGGTCTCATCCCTGCGACTGCCGTGATGGTTTTCTTATCTTCTTTCGGCAACCGTCCTTTCCGCTGGATTCGGACCTTTTTGCTCTGCGTCTTTTTAAGCGTTGCCGTTTGGCTGATCTTTGTCCTCGGCCTGGATCTAACCGTGCCCATCTGGCCGGCTTTTCTCACGAATTAAGGGGCTGAATTATGGATTTACTAAATAATTTAGCCGTCGGTTTTGCCACTGCTTTATCACTGCAGAACCTGCTCTACTGTTTCTTAGGTGTCACGCTCGGCACCTTGATCGGCGTTCTTCCGGGACTCGGGCCGGTGGCAACGCTCGCCATGCTCCTGCCGATCACTTACACGCTCGATCCGACTTCAGCATTGATTATGCTTGCCGGTATTTATTACGGCTCTCAGTACGGCGGATCCACAACCGCGATTTTGGTTAACCTTCCGGGCGAGTCGGCTTCGGTGGTCACATGCTTAGACGGATACCAGATGGCGCGTCACGGCAAAGCCGGCACCGCACTCGGCATTGCGGCTATCGGCTCTTTTATTGCAGGCTGCTTTGCAACGATCTTGGTCGCTGCTTTCGCACCTCCTCTGATTGAACTTGCCTTTAAATTCGGTCCGGCCGAATATTTCAGCCTGATGGTTCTGGGTCTTGTCGGCGCCGTTGTGCTTGCCAACGGTTCTGTACTGAAGGCCTTTGCCATGATCATCTTAGGCCTGCTTCTCGGCATCATCGGAGCAGACGTCAATTCCGGAACTTTCCGTTTTGATTTCGGCATTGCCGAACTTCAGGACGGCATCGATTTCGTCGCCATTTCTATGGGCCTGTTCGGATTCACTGAAATTATCGTGAATTTGTCCAAAGGCGAAACGCGCGATTCCATTACAGAAAAGGTCGGCTCCATTTGGCCGAGCCGAAAAGAATTATGCAAAGCCGCGCCTGCCATCACGCGCGGCACTTTGCTGGGTTCCTTCCTCGGCATTCTTCCCGGCGGCGGAGCTCTGCTCGCTTCCTTTGCTTCTTATACGCTTGAGAAGAAAGTCGGCGGCAAAAACGCCAATCCTCCGTTTGGTAAAGGCAACATTGCCGGTGTTGCCGGTCCGGAATCTGCCAACAACGCAGGCGCCCAGACGAGCTTCATTCCGATGCTCACGCTCGGCATTCCCTGCAACGCTACGATGGCTTTGATGATCGGCGCGCTGATGATTCACAACATCACGCCGGGACCTCAGGTCATGAGCTCTAATCCGACACTTTTCTGGGGCTTAGTTGTCTCAATGTGGATCGGCAACCTGATGCTTGTGATTTTGAATCTGCCTTTAATCGGCGTTTGGGTTCAGTTGCTGCGCGTTCCTTACGGCTTGCTCTATCCGATGATTCTGACTTTCTGCTGTATCGGCGTGTATTCCATTAATAACAATCCGTTTGATGTCTACATCACGATAATCTGCGGTGCACTTGGCTACCTATTTGCAAAACTGAAATGTGAACCAGCACCATTGATCCTGGGCTTCATTCTCGGACCAATGATGGAAGAAAACCTCAGAAGAGCAATGCTTCTTTCTCGCGGTGACCCATCGACCTTCTTTACGCGTCCCATCTCTCTCGTCCTATTGATGATGGCCATCTTCCTGCTGCTGCTCATCCTCTTACCGAGTATTAAGAAAGGCCGCGAGGTAGCGTTCAAGGAAGACTAAACATTGCGCTCGGACTAGGATTTTGTTAATCTGAAACCCTTGTCTAGAGTGGAAAATTTGTCGCCTGTCGCCGGGTGTCCATGATTGGATACGACAGCATCGTGAGGGTTCTTCGATTTTTCGGAGAGGGTGTCCACGGACAAGGAGTTCCCGCTTCTCGATTGAAAATCGGGGCGGGAATTTTATTTTCTGTAGTTCCAATAGCAATCACATTTCTCTCAGAATCATAAGACTTAAACATGTCTTCTGTTCCGGCTCGGGAAGCTTGTGATGGTTAAAATCCAATGTTTTGGATACCTTTTCAGAAAGCCTCTTTCTCTCACAGATCTTCTCCAAACAACCGACACAGGGACATCTAATCGATTTTGGAAGGAGAACGATTTCAGGCCGTTTCTTCGGACATGTATTCGGGCTCTCTAATTCTTCTAGAACTCATTTGCGAAGAGAACAGCCAAGCCAGTAAGGCGAAGGGCTGCCCGAAGACAGCCCTTCGAAGATGCCGCTTGGCATCAAGGAGCAACTAAGTAATTACCGCCTCCAGACCTGAGAGGCGGCGCCAAGTCTTAGAACATGATCGGATCGTAGTATCCGGAGAAGAGGATGGAAGCTCTCAGCAGGAGCGCACCGATGATGCCGAGGATCGCACTGCAGGCCAAAATCTTATGGCTGCGTGTCAGCAGATTCAGGAGCAGAGGCACGACAGAACCGAGAATAATCACGCCGACCCAGAACATCACGGCATGAGGACCGCTGATCAGAGCTTCTGCACCGGCTCTGGCACCGGCAAGCGTGGAACCCAAAGCAACGTGGACAAAGGCAAAAATGGTGAACAGTTCTGCAACTTCAACCCAGAAGGAAGTTCTTCTGCTCCAGCGAACGGTATCCGGATCGATCCATTTCATGATCATGAAAAGTTCAATACAGCCGATGGAACTGGCCATGCCGGACATGATCCAAAGCAGCGGAATCAAAGCGGTATTCCACAGAGAGATGCCGACGGCCTGAGTCAAGAGGAAGCCGGAATAAATCGTGCAGCAAACGCCCAGCGCAGCAAAAATTCCGTTGAACCAATTGGACTTAGTCATGTTCTGCCAGTATTCACTCTTGAAAATGATCTTGGCGCAGATCATGGAATAGAACACGGAACCGATGCACAGCAGCGAAAGCAGACAAATGCCGATGAACATCCAAGACTGGAAATTAAAGGAAAAGTCCGCTAAAGCGCTGAAAACGGCAAACGGAAGATTAAGCATCCTAGCCAAGTGGCTGACCACTAAGAGCGTTCCGAGAATGCCTGAAACCGTCAGAAGATAAACAAAGTTCTTCTGTCTGATCCAGTAGTTCAGAAAAAATCCCATACCGGCGAGACCGACGAGCCAAAGGAAAATGGCAATCGTCCACCCCCAATGAGCGGCTTGGAGCTGAGGAGTAAAAGAAGTTAATTCGATCATTTGGACACCACCACAAAGAAGTTAGGTTTCGTGCCTTTGTTCGGCATGAGAAGCTCGGTTCTGCTGGAAGCAATCTTTTTAGAGATTTCAGACTGTGGATCCAAAATATCTCCGAAGAGACGGGCTTCCGCGGGGCACGCCTGAACACAAGCCGGCTGCTTGCCTTCGTTAATCATCTCCATGCAGCCCGGACTGATACATTTCATCGGCAGGCCCGTGATCGGATGACTCCAGCGAGCGTCGTACGGGCAGCTGGCAATACAGTAGTTGCAGCCGACGCACTTATCCGGATCATTTCTGACAAGACCGTTTTCATCGTAATAGTTCGCGCCAAAGGGACAAGTCTTAACGCAAGGTGCGTTTTCGCACTGCTGGCACTGAACCAGCAGATTGACCGGACGACGTTCTTCAGAACGGAAAATACGAATATTGGATGCGGGCCAGTTTCTCCCCGGAATGCTCTGGTTGTGCATTTCAGGGAAATTGGTCTGAGAACAGGCCAAAATGCAGGCACCGCAGCTGATGCATTGTGTGGCATCAAAAAGATGCGCTAATTGTTTTTTCTTTTGAACCATGATTTAGCCTCTTACCTTCTTAATGCGCACGGAACTGTTATTCGCAACATTGCCGAAGACCGGCTGCGCATAACCTGTCGCATACCAATGAGAGTTAATACCTTCTTTCACAAATTGGTATTCGGGGTCGTTTACAAGGTGCTTAGTTCTGTTGCCTCCGGAGAAACCGAAGGCAAAAACTGCACCCGGTACAACCTTATTGGTGACGGTAATTCTTGCTTGGCCGACATAGTTAGTATCGATACCTTCAATTTCGGCCATATCCCCGTTTTTAATACCCAGTCTCTGTGCATCAACCGGATTCATCCAAACGGTTCTGTCGCCCAAATAGCGAGTGGGCTGCGTAAACATATTCAGGCCGGAACAGGTGACGCAGTTCTTTCCGGAAGCCAGGATGAACTCATTGCTGTTCTGCTTCGGTGCGGTGAACGCTGGCGAAGGAATGTAACCGGAAATCGGAGCAATGGCCTTTTCGTAGGCTTCGTTCTTGAAGCTCTGGAAGGCATAGATTTCAACCTTGCCGCTCGGTGTTCCAAAAGGTTTGTGATACGGGTACTGGTTGTATTTCTTTGTCTTGATCGTTGACCAGCCCTGTGTTTCGATATCCTTCTTGATCTTGGCAGCCCAGCCCGGTTTCTGGCTTTCGCACTGTGCCAGGAACTTATTAAAACCTTTGTTCGTAAAGGCATCAAAGTATTTATTGAACTCCTCGGCCGTCTTGCATTCCTTGTATCCGACGCGCGCTGCTTTTTCCGGGAAAGCTCTTCTCAGAATTTCCAAAAGGATCCACACGTCGTGACGAGCTTCACAACCTTTCGGCGGCGTAAGGCCCGGGTCGGAAAGATAAATGGAGCCGTCAAGCGCCCACTTAACACCAGCCATCTCTTTTCTTTCCATGAAATATGTGGCAGGGAGCACGTAGTCAGCATAGTCAACCAGTTCCTGCGGAAGAACATCCTGAACGACACAAAGCTCAAGCTTCTTAAGCTGTTCTGCAAGTTCTTGAGAATTGGCCTCACGATGGAACATCGTAGTTCCCACGAAGAAAACACCTTTGATCGGATAAGGTTTGCCGGTAACGGCAGCCTGGAGCGCAACCTTAAAAGTTGCGGATGCTTCCGGATAAACGATCTTGTCGATGCGCTTTTCTTTAGCCATCTGCCAAGTTTCGCCGTTGGGACCTTTGCCTGCAGAAACACTGGGGATCTTGAGGCCGGCCCCGACTGTTACAACCAAACCCCCAGGAATATCTATATTGCCGTTCATCGCGTTGGCAATGCAGATCAATTGATACAGCTGAACGTCGGTTCCGTTCTTAGAGGTGTACCAGCCGTCATCGATCACACCTTTTAGGTTCGTGAAGTCCTTAGCGATACGGAGCAGGATGCCAGGCTCAACGCCGGTGATTTCAAATACTTTCTCCGGTGTGTAAGGAGCCGCTGTCTCTTTGACGACTTCAAAAGCGGTTTTAACGGGAATCGTGATCCCGTCGACAAGTTTGACCGGAGCGACGTCTTCAAGGATAGCCTTGAAAGAAGGATCTTCGTCAAAAACCATCTCTCCGGTTTCATTTTTCTTCAGTCCTCGGAAGGAAATTTCTCCGGCAGCATTGGCAACGGCGTATTTTGTTTTATCCCCGCCTGCGACGAAATCAGCTTGAGTCAAGGGATGACCGTTTTCTCTGACAAGATAAGCGCCGTTGGTATGCTTCTGAATGAAATCAAAATCGGCTGTACCGTCCTGAATCATGCGGTTAATCAGACCCATCACGAAAGCAGCGTCCGTCGAGGGACGAATACCAACCCAGTCCACATCACCGTAAGAGATGTCCGGCATTCTCGGGTCGATGGAAACCACACGGGCCCCGTTTGCACGAGCAACATTCAAAGTATGGAGCGCTCCCATAGCAGCTCCCATAGAACGGCCGATAAGAAGCAAATAACGCAAGTTGGCGTAATCGGGCTCCATTTTGCCGGCACCGTCAAAGCCTTTTCCGAAGACCCACTGGCGACCGCTGATACCACCCGCATTGCAGGAAGAAGCATGGCCAATACTATTCGGAGAGCCCAGCGGTAGCGTAATCCACTTGCTGAAGCCCGAGAAAGTATGGGAAGTTGAAGCAATGCTGCTTTCTCCATATTTTTCAACGATCGTTTTAAGCTGACCGGCGATGCCGTCCAACGCTTCATCCCATGTAATTTCTTTGAATTTTCCTTCGCCCTTTTCCCCGACACGTTTCAGAGGTTTTTTCAAACGAAGCGGGTGATTCCAAACCCACATAGTTGCAGCGGATCGGCCGCAGTAGCCCTGTTGAGGATGTCCTGGATTTGGGAAAATACGAACAGTTTTTTCGGAAACGGGCTCACCTTCTTTACGCATCTCAATCAGACCGCAGAACGCACCGCACATCGTGCAGGCAACGGGACGTTTTGTCCAACCTTCCTGTTCGAGTTTTTTAATTTGTTCGGCAAACGCCAAGTTCGGAAGACATGGAGAAGCGGCAGCGGCTGCAGCCAAAGCTCCTCCTTTCATAAGTGTCCGTCGAGAGACGGACAGATTTACGATTTTGTCAGACATCTTAATTTCTTGTCCTTAGGTTATTGGGGATTGTTAAGAGTTGTAATCTCTTTAACTGCCCTCGATCGTAATCCCTAAGAAAGATTAATCCTATAAGACAAATGTCTTAGATTCTCAGACCTCCTCTGTAGACTCTATCTTCTTGAATTTCCGAAATTATTTACGTGCAAATTTTCATCTTTTTATAAATAACCCAAATGCGATTAAGAGTTCGGTTTTTAGTTAGTTAAAAACATATTTTTGCCTAATTCTTTTATTAAATTAAGAAAATATATAAAAATGTAAACTAAGTTATGAGAATTAAAGATGAAGAATCAAGTCTTTTTATATGGAAAGTTAACTGAGGGTAATTTTCTCTCGATTTTGATTTTTTCCATACTTGAAACTTCTTTATTGACTAATGCTCGTTATCCCTAATACTTCGCGAATTTGTATTTTTTCACGTCCTGAACTTTTCTTCCTTCGATGTTTCTTCTCTTCTTCTTGATCTAACGCATGCTGAGAACCTCGTATTTTCGGCGCAAATAAACACAGAAAGGTAGAATAGAAAAGTTAGTTCTCTTTTTTACTACAGCGATGACCGAAAACAAAGAAAAGGCTCAGAGCAGCCACATCACTAATTTTCTTCGCAACATTATTAACGAAGACTTGAAACAAGGGGTAAACGATCCCAGACATTGGTGTGGACATCCCGGCACTTACACGGAGCAGATGGAAGGACCGATCGATGAGGCAAAAGTTCGGCTTCGTTTTCCTCCTGAGCCTAACGGTTACCTCCACATCGGTCACGCTAAAAGTATCTGCCTGAATTTCGGTCTAGCCAAAGACTATGCCGGACGGTGCCACATGCGTTTCGACGATACTAACCCGGTTAAAGAGGACCAGGAATACGTAGACTCCATTCTTGGCTCTGTTAACTGGCTCGGCTTCGACTGGAAGGATGCCAAAGAAACCAATTTCTACTTCGCCAGCGACTACTTCGACTATATGTACGAGATTGCCGAGCATATGATTAAAAACGGCTTGGCATACGTCGATGAACAAACGGCTGAACAGATTAAAGAAAACCGGGGCACACTTCACACACCCGGCGTCGACTCTCCGTTTCGGGATCGTCCGGCGGAAGAAAGTCTGCGCCTCTTCCGTGAAATGCGGGAAGGCAAGCATCCGGAAGGAAGCATGGTTCTCCGCTCTAAAGTTGACATGAGCTCCCGCAACATCAATCTTCGTGATCCGGCTATTTACCGTATTCGTTTTGCCGAACATCATCGTACAGGCGACAAATGGTGTATTTACCCGATGTACACGTTCGCTCACCCGCTCGAAGACGTTCTGGAAAACATTACTCATTCAATCTGCACGTTGGAATTTGAAGATCAGCGCGCTTTCTATAACTGGGCAACCGAAAGATCCGTACCCATTACCCGCGCTCCGCTCTTTGAAAAAGCAAAAGCCGTCCTGGCAGACCTCCAGAAAAAGAGCTTCGAAGAAATCAAGCCTTTTGCCGAAGCTGCTGTCAAATTCAAATGGAAACTCGGCCAGACCGAAACAGAAAGAGAACTCGCTTCTCTCTTAGCTGATATCAAGGCCAATCCCGAAAATTTGAACGATGCTTCTGCGCACGCCATCGTGAACGCCGTTGCTGCCAAACCGGAAGTTTTCACTCCGCTGCTGCAGGACGTTTTAAGCGCAACCGTTAAACCGAACTTCTTCCTGCTTCCACATCAGTACGAGTTCAATCGTCTGAATCTGACTTATGTGGTCATGAGCAAACGCAAACTGATCGCCTTGGTCAAAGAAGGCCTCGTCGATGGTTGGGACGACCCCCGCATGCCGACTCTCGTCGGTCTGCGCCGCCGCGGCTATTCTCCCGAAGCCATGCGTTTGTTCTGCGATCGCGTCGGGGTTTCTAAACAGACCGGCAGCTGGATCGACTACTCTGTTCTCGAAGGTTCTCTGAGAGATGTGCTTGATGCTGAAGCCGATCGTCGTATCGCCGTTCAGGATCCGATCAAACTCATCATTGATAACTATCCGGAAGATCAGATCGAAGAATTCGAGTCTCCCAATCACCCTCAGCATCTGGAACGCGGCTCTCGCAAGCTTTCTTTCGGAAAAGAACTTTGGATTGAAAGAAGCGACTTCGCGGAAGAACCGCCCAAAGGCTATCGCCGCCTGACACTGGCAACTGCTGACAAACCGGCAATGCCCGTTCGTCTGCGTCACGCCTACGTCGTTCAGGCCACCTCTGTAGAAAAAGATTCGGACGGCAAGATCACAGCCGTCCACGCTGAATACTTCCCGGAAACCAAGAGCGGTACCGACGGCGCCAACTCTATTAAGACCAAGGCTGCCATTCACTGGCTGAGTGTTAAAGATGCTCTTCCCGCAACGATCAGACTTTATGACCGTCTGTTCACCGTTCCGAAACCCGATGCCGGTGAAGTGGACTTCCGTGAGCTCATTAATAAGAACAGTAAGACTGTGATGCAGTCCTACGTTGAGCCTTCTCTGAAAGACGCCAAACCCGAAGACCGCTTCCAGTTCGAAAGAAACGGTTATTACGTGGCTGATCAGAAGGACTTCACTCCGGACAACCTGGTATTCAACCTTGCAGTTGCTCTGAAGGACACCTTTGGAAAATAATTAAGCACTGAATCGCCAGAGGGACGGCTGAAGCCGTCCCTTCTTTTTTAGGAAAGCTTTTGAATCGTTTCGGCCAAAAGCTTCGGCGCAATGTTCAAAGAGTAATCAAGCTCTAAACGTTCGGTGCTTCGGTGCGCATCTCGGCCTGCCGGCCCCATGTTGGCAATCGGAATGTCCAAGGCGCCCGGGAGATCGGTCGGCAAATAAAAGAGTTTCTTCCAGCCGGCCATGTTCTCGCCGACTTGTTTGGCCCCTTCTCTCATTTCTTCAAAGCCTAGGAAGGACAAATCCGTAATGCCCCCGAAAACCTCGTGCAGACGGACTGCTTCGTCTTTGCTCAAGACTTTTGCCTGCTCCGTCATCTCTTCCATCACTTTTCTAAGTTTTTGCTCATCAGGCGACTGTCGACGATTCAGCCGAGCCGGGTAGTACGGCGGCAGGAACCCGACTACAATTGTCGGCCGTGGCATCTGAGCCTGTAAAAACAGCCAGGAGCATTCTTTCAGGGCCGCCTCCCGAATGTCCAGATCTTTAGGGAGCGAGCGATAAAAATGATCTCTTTTTTCTTCGAAGGATTCGCCCGTCTTCTGGCGAGCCATCCGCTGAAGCATCCCGAAGGTAACAACATTGACCTCATCAATGTCAGGAAAGTCTGCGCCTTTATCTTGTGCAAACAGCAGTGCACGCATCAGTTTGCTTCTGGCCTGCGCGGCAGCCCGCGCCGCTGTCATTTGAGCCCAACGAAGGACATCCGCCGGTTTCTTTGCGGCGGTCAGAACATTAAAGTAAGCGGAAGCCTCTTCAGGCACAGTGACCGAATAACCGTTGCGGTGCACCTCCATACTTAAGCAGGCGGGAGGTGCTAAAAGATCCAATCCGGAACCCTCGTATAAAGCGGTGTCGGCTTCTGCCAGACAAACGATTTCACTAATTAAGAGCGCTGCGCTGAAGCCGTGAAGATAATTGCCGATGTGTGCGGATTTACCGAAGGCGTAGAAGAACGGCATAAGTTTGCCGGTGGTTCCTGTGTAATAAGGTCGCACAGCCGGTACCGTCTTGGTTTCCGCCGTCCAGAAACAAGGCTCACCAGTAAGAGCAGCGACGACTTTCAAATGTTCTTCTTCACAGATATGCAGGAATGTTCTTAACGAACCGATCATGCCGGCACTGTTGGCTTCTTCATCCGGAACCGCCCAAAAAAGAATATTGACGGCAAGAGTCGGGTCATCTGCCCACTCCTCCATGGAAGCCAAAAACAGCGCAAGGCCCGCCTTCATATCCATACTGCCGCGCCCGAACAGCCAATTGCCGCTCTCAAGATCCTTCCGAGCAGTTTCATCTAGAGGCTGTTCACGTAGTGCTTCCGTGTAACGTTCTAAATCGAAAGCCGTCTGTACTTTATCACCGCAGTTCTGCGTATCGACGACATCGAAGTGACCTGTCAGTACAACAGTTTTATCGGTAGGAACGGCGGCTCGGAGCAGTCCGAAAACCGCCTTACGCTCGAGGGGGTCCCGCTCACAGACCGGTTCAAAGACTCGCACGCGTCCGGGATGTTTTTGTGCAAGGCAAAACAGACAATGCGTAATGAAGTCCGCACAGCGGTTTTCCTCCGCGGCGCTACCGCTAACGGAAGGAATGGCACAAAGTTTTTTAGTGAGCTGAAGAATTCGGGACGACTGGGCAGTTTTCATGACAAGCACAAGGAAGTTAGTGAAGTCTTGTCATTTTAGGGCTTCAAAATACCTCTTTTCGGTCCAAAAAGTTAAAGTCAGCTTTAAGTTTACTAACCTAAAATTGACTAATTTTGAAAACAGATCCAACGGAACCGACAGGGGCAGAGGCCGGCTTTTTAGCCGCAGAAGGACCGGACGCGTATTTCTTGCCGATTTCTTTCAGGAAAGAAATAATCTGAGGATTTTCCCATGGCAGGTAACCTTCAGCGTAAGCCACTAAATTTCCGTTGCCGTCAATTATGAAATTGGTGGGGACCACAGAAACGCCCATCTTCCCGGGAATCGCCTGATTGCCGTCAATGAAGGTTTCAAAACCCGAAGCACGGATCTTGTCGAGGAATTTTTTAAGATCCACATTTTCTCCGTCAACAGCAACTCCAATAACACGGACATCAGAGTTCTTAAGGGCCTTCTGTGCTGTAATCAGTTCCGGTATCTCCGCGACGCAGGGGCGGCACCAGGTAGCCCAAACGTTTAAAACGATCACCTTTCCTTTGTAATCCGACAAATTTACGTCTGTTCCGTAAATAGTTTTGAGATCAAACTGCGGCATCTTTAGAGCGTGCTTGAGCTCTCGGAAATTCGGCATCATGCGCGGCGCCTTCAGAGGTGTTCCTGTTTCGTAAACGCGATCAAAGTCTGCGGCCTTCGGGACCGAGGAGAACAAGACGGTGCCCGCCAAGCAGGAAAGTACTAATAATTTTTTCATCTTTCGATACTTTTTCTTTATGCTGTCGAAATTTTAGAACGACCGATTCAGCGCAGATGTAACGAGTTTTTCAGGTGCGCTCATGATGGTGGCTCTCCAAACCCATCCTTTCGCAATTGAATTACAGTTTGATGATGAAAGTCTTACCGGCGCCGTTCATCCTGCGGAGAAATCGGCGCGAAAAGATTTGCCAACACCATTGATAAAGGAGTGAATTATGGGACTTTTCAATACAATTCTTCAGAAACTTGGTTTTGTGAAAGACAAGGCCGTTGAAGCTGTTGCAGGGGAAAACGCTGCTGCAGCGGAAGCACCGGTCTCTCCCGTGGAAGCCGCTGCCGTTGAAACTGTAGCTGCTGCCCCAGCTGCAGCCGAAACGCCTGCAGGATCGCCCGAAATCGTAGACGTCGCTGCTGTCTGCGAAGCTTTGGCTGCCAAGAACCCACAGAAACTCAACTGGAAAACTTCTATTGTTGACCTTATGAAGCTTCTTGGAATGGACCCATCTTTAGCTAATCGTAAAGAGCTGGCAAAAGAACTCGGCTGCCCTGAAAACCTTATCGGCGGTGACTATTCTCAGATGAACGTTTGGCTGATTAAGGCCGTTATGCAGAAGCTTGCCGAAAACGGCGGCAAAGTTCCCGAAGACTTGAAGTAACGTTTCTCATTTCTAATAAAAACGCCGCAGACAATGCGGCGTTTTTTCTTCTGTCGAGATTTGGTAAAGTGAACCTTTCGGAGTAAAAATAATATGTTCGCTTATCCCATTATCATCGCCGCCATGATCGCTTCCGGGCTGTTCATCGGCTGGATCAACTTTAGCTATCTTTGGGGCATGATCCCGGCAGTTATCGGAGGCTTCTGCGGAAGCTATTACAGCAAGTTCGGCCGAATGCTGCTTAAGCCCGGCATCGACGACTACCAGCGAGAAAAAATCCTCTCTGTGACCCGTGTTCTGACAATCATGTGGACCGTGATCTCTGCCATTTTCTTTGCGCTCGGATACGGATTAACCAAGGTTGCTTACTGATTTGTTGTTTTGATTTTTCGTTATGCAGATTCATGCTTTCGGTCTTTCCCGAGTACCGACTTTCCTCGGTCAATGGGATCTCGATTTTGACGGACGCACCGACGTTCTTTCCATTCCCCTGACGGGAGAGAAAAGTATTGCGTTATTCCTTGACGCTCTAAAGTTCGCTCTATTCGATATCTCATCCGAGAAACTTGGAAAAAATCCCGAAGTCCGCCTGGTCTTCTCCACAGAAGAGGGACGATTTGAACTTCTTCGGTCCCACGAAAACACTGAAATCCGCAAAAACGGCATGCCGTTTGACCTGCAGGCAGCGCCCTTTCCTGTCGCCATGGCTAGAATCACGCATCTTGATGCCGATAAATTAGAAGACACCCTTTTCTATGACATTCTCTCGACTTCTGAATCTTTGACCGAGAATGCGGATACTTTAGCCTCATCTTTGATCGGAAATGTCTCCGAGTCCCTCGGAAATGCAATCCTGACTCAGGGCATTGAAGTTTCTCAGCAGAAGGCCGCCTTGCTCGCCGCTTCTAAGTCTGTCATAGACGGAATTTCGGTTGTTTCTGATGAGGAAGAAGAACGCCTCAATCAGCAGCTCATTAAGGCCGGCGTCTCTCACGCCGCTCTGCAAAACGAAATTGCCCAGCTCAAAGATTCGATGGACTGGCTCATTCGCATCAATATGCTCAAGGATGAAGCCGCCCGCTTGTCTAAGCAGCTCACGGCAGTCAACGGCGACCTTTCTCGCTTTGACGTGAAAAAGAACGTTCTGGAAAAAGCGCTGAAAACAGACGCCTTAGCTCCCGACTACGATGTCCTCTCTAAGCTTCGAGTCGATGAGAAAGAAGAAGGTAAGCTGATTACGGAACTTAAAAAATCCGTCCCGATGCTTTCTGAACGCGTCCGCTCCGCCTCTCTGGCTCATGCTGAGGCAGACAAAAATTTCAAGAGCGTCCTGGAAAACTACAACGAGAAGTGTGTGACGCTGGAACGCGTTCGCGAATTAGATGAAAAAATCGAAGATTCTCAGATTCAAAGCAAGCACCTTAAAGAGGAGTTGTTCAACGAGCAAACCGCGGCTCGTCTCCTCTCTGAAGAAAACACACGATTAAAAAACGTCCTCTCCCAGCTGACCATTCGCTCACAACTTCTGAACAAGAAGATGGATGACCTTTCTATGGATAAGCTCTTGGTCGATGAGCTCGAAGAGTACAAACGTCTTCTTGATGAGATTGACGCTGAAGTCATTCGCAGCGCAGAGGCAGAAGAAACGCAGCGGGAACTGCAGAAACGGATTGAGTCCTCTCGCTCTGCTTTATTAGACGTTCAAAACGTCATTGCCGCTCTTAAAAACGAGGAGCTTGCCGTCACGGGCGAACTTTCCATGAAGGAGCGCATGCTTTCCAAGTCTTTAGGAATAGAAGGCGTCGAGACGCTGGCTGCGGAACTGGACAATCAGAATGAACGCTTAAATGCCCTAGACGCGCTTCAAGGAAGAATTGTTCTCTTGGCAGAAGGACACGACCGATTCAATCAGGTAAAAGCAGGGCTCGAGAGCACCAAGCACGCCTTGAGACTCGCGACGGTTGCTTTGAATGCGGCTCGCCAGGCCTATATCGACAAGACAGCCGTCGTCAATTCAGCTCAGCAGGCTTATTCCTTCTATCTCGAAGTACTGTCGCTGAATGAACCGCGCGAAAAGTTAGCCAACGGCAAGCCGTGTCCCTTGTGTGGCGCGATTCACCATCCCTACTCCGTCAAACTGCCGTTTGACCGTTCGTTGGAAGACAAACTCGCTAAAGCAAAAGAAGACGCTCAGCTCGCGCTCGTCGAATCGGAAAAATGCAAAGCTGAATTTGCGCAGCTTCAGCTGCAGCAGACAGAAGCCGAAAACATTCTGAATACGCTTACGACAGAACTCAATGAAGCCAAGGGCGAGATTTTGTATATCGCGAGCGAGCTCAATATTGTCGGCTTGAGAGAGAAGAAACCGATCACTTGGGCGGCTGTACTCAAGCAAAAACAAACTTCTTTAGCCAATCGTCGAGATGACCTTGAAGCACGATTAGAGAAAATTCAAGGGCTCACGGAAGCGATTGAATCGCTGAAAGAAAAGCGCGAAGATGCAGCGCTTAAAACCGCTCGTAAAAAAGAAGAACAGGCGTCTTTGGAAGAGGCTTTGAAGAACTTCGCCAACATGTCTGCCGAGCTAGAAAAGAATCAAAAAGACTCTGAACTTAATCGCGTCTCCCTGACGCGTTTGCTCGAGCGAGCCTTTGCCCGCTTCGGCCTGAAGGCCTCTAACCCGGCCATCATGAAGCAGAACCTTCCAACGCTCGAAAAACGCCGCGAACAGTGGATCAACTGGAGCGTCGAGAAAAAACAGATCGAAGAAGAAACAGCGGAGAGCGAAGAAGCCCTCCGAAATACTGTCGCGTCTCTGACTGCTCAGAAGAAGAGCGCAGAAACCTTAGAAAAGGACATCGAGGCTCTCACTGAACAGATCAAACGGTTCCAAAAAGAACGGCATGAAGCAATTGCCAGCCAGACACCGGAAGAAGTAATTGCCGCGATTGAAACAGAAAAGGCCAATGCCACACGTCTTGCCGAAGAAGCTAAATTAAGTCTTGCTTCCAAAGAGGAAGCCTTGCTTTCTACGCAGAACAAAATTAATACTCTCGAAGCACATCGCAGCGAAACCATTAAATCCATTGAATCGCTTTCGGACGCTTTCAACCAAAAACTTCAAAAGGCCGGTTTCCCGAACGAGTCCAGCTTCCTTTCTTCTCAGATCTCGACTGCACAGAAAGATGACCTCATGCGTCAAAACGATGAACTGCTCGAAAGGTATCGTGTCGTAAATTCGCAGTACGAAGAAAAACAGCAGGCATTAAACAGTCTTCAGGAGAAGAACCTGACGACGCGCACTCGTGAACAGCTCGAAGAAGAACTCTTAGAAAAATCCGATCTCTTCCACACAGCCACTGCTCAGCTCACAGGCCTACGTGAGAAGATGGCAAAAAATGCGAATAACAAAAATCGCCGAAAACGGGAAGAAGCAGAATTCCAAAAGCTGCAGACCTCGCTTGAGCGATGGGAATCTCTCTGCGCCAATGCTGAGGAACCGGGGGGAATTGCGCGTTTAGGTTTGTCGCTTGCAGTCGCCTACGGCTCTTCAGACATTGATGCCTTCATCCCCGGCGCCAAGATCAAACTCCGTGATGAAGGTGTGAAATTATTTGCACCCGAGCTCTCGGACGCTTCAGGTCTTGCGGGCATGAAGACAATTTCTGCCGATCAGCGTTTCTTCGTGGCACTTTCTCTGCTCTTGGGAAGAAGCGAATTGTTTGCCCGTCGAAGCAAACCTGAGTTTGTCATTCTTAAGCAAAATCAGAATGAAGCTTTCCCAAGCCAGACGTTTACAGGTTTAGAGAGCTTAAATTTAACAATCGGCGTAGCGAAATAAGCCGTTACTCTTCGACGAATTCAATGAGAAGAGCTCCGCGCGTGAGCTCTTCCAATTCTTTAGCAAAAGTCTCAGCGAGATCCTCGGGGATTTCGACATCAAAATCCGCACCCATATCAAAATTCTTTTCTAGAATTCGACCGTTTACGGCTTCGATCTTGCGCAGAACCTGATTCACAAATCGATGTTCAACGCTGAATTTGATGCGTTTCGTTTTGGTACGAACTCGCGTGGGCACTCCCTCTAACGCCATTTTGACGGAAGACTGATAGGCTTTAACTAGTCCTCCCGTACCGAGCAAAATTCCGCCGAAGTAACGAGTCACAACAACGGTCACTTCTCCAATGCCGCTGTGCGTAACAGCCGTCAGCATGGGGCGTCCGGCGGTTCCGTGAGGCTCGCCGTCATCGCTTGCGCCGATACGATCGGTAGATCCGGCGGCTCCGGCACAATAAGCCCAGCAATTGTGCCGGGCATCTTCAAATTCGGCTTTAATTTGTTCGATGAAAGCTTTTGCTTCTTCGACACCGGGAGTGTGTCCGACAGAAGCGATAAAGCGGCTGCGCTTTATCGTCTGTTCGACACGAAAAACCTCTCCCGGACGCAGGTCCGGAATGTTGTAGCTGACATCTGCCATCCGGGGACTCTCTTTATGTGTTACTTGTGAAGCTTGTTCACTATTTTAAAGAGAGTTTCGTTTTCCATGACAAGGGGAGAATCTTTGGCAAAAAACACAATGCCGTCTTCGGGTGCTTCGGTCTGGGCGACGGTCACGCCGGTAAGCGGATCAATGATGTCCGCAAGAACTTGTCCGCGTTCAACGGAATCAAAGGATTTCACGTGCGGAATGTAAAGACCGGAAGCGGTTGAACGCAGCGACACCAGCTCTTCTTCTATAAGAACGGTCGATTCATAGCCGCCGTAAACGTTGTAATTTAAAACGTTCATTCGGCTTAAGAAGCGGCAAACCGCCGCAATCGCCATGTCCGCACCCTTCTTATCGATCTTCTCGGTAGAACGGCTGTAAAGAGAAAAGGCTTTTGTATCCCACACCTGCCAGTTGAAGTTTAAGGTTGTGGTATCAAAGGGAACGGGTTTGCGAAGAACGACAAAAGGCATTCCGAAAAGCTGAGCCAAGCCAGTGTCCTCATAATCCGTCTTCATCATGCGCACATGAGAGACGAAGTCTCCGGGCATATAAAAAGAGGAAAACTGCACGCCGAAGCGGTAGCCCTGAATCTTTTCAAAAATACCGGCAGCTATTCGCTGAGTAGTCTCACCTTTGTTGTATCCGGGATACATTCGATTGATATCGGAGTTATCCATCGCCCAGAAGCGCTTACCGACATTAACGGAGTACGGATTGGCACACGGAATCACCGTCACACCGTGACGGCGGATAAACCGCCCTTCTTCCTCAAAGCGCTTTAATGTTCGAACCATTTGGCCGGCAATATAGAGCTGCTGAATTTCATTGCCGCGCATATTGCCGATAATGCACATGGTCTTTTCAGGGCCGCCGAAGTGATAACTTTTTACTTCAAAGTCTTCGCGGTAGGCCGACTCCATTCTGAAAATAACTTCTTCTTTCATCGACGTTCTTCCTGAAGAATTCGGGCAATCAGAGACCCCTTATTTACGATAGGATATTCACGAAGCGTGAAGAGCAAACCATCGACTTCGGAGACGCATTCCTGACGAACCTCACCTGAAAGCGCATCTACAATTCGGCCAAAAATCTCGCCTCGTCTAACGTTATCGCTGTGGCGAACCGTCGGGACAAACACACCCGGCTCTTCAGCATTCACAAAACTCACGGAGCGATCTAAGGAAACGATCGGCTGTTTAACAGGCTGGACGGGGCCGCCCCACATACCGAGATTCTGCATAAGATTCAGAATTCCGTTCACAAGCCGTTGACAATAATCCTGAGTAATTCTCATGCCGACGCCTGCCTCTACGACAAGAGTTTTAACGCCGATGGAATTTAAGCTGTAAGCCAACGTTGATTCGAGCACAGTAGAAGCTTGATGCACCCAAACAAAATCGACATCGAGCATGCTCGCGTATTTAACGAGTTTATCTGCCGTATTGATATTGACGCGAACCTGGGGAATCTCGCGCAGGAAGATATTGCTGGCGTGAATATCAATCGCCATTTCTGCGCCTTTGAATTCCTGAATCAATTTGCTTGCAACCCACTCCGTCGCCGCTCCGTCGGTACGTCCCGGGAAAATCCGGTTCATATCCAAATCAAAACCGGGAAATCCTCGCTGGATCGTATCGATGCCCATCGGGTTCAATGCCGGATAGACATCCAACACCCCTTTAAGGTGCTCACTCTTTTCACGAACGACTTTATTAAGCAAATAACAAATGTACTGTCCTTCAAGCTCATCGCCGTGAATTCCGGAAACGACGCAAAGTCTTTTAAGGCCTTCTGCTGACGCAACGTTATCAGGCAAGTGGCGGTTCTTGCGAATCACCAAAGACTCGCCGACCGGCATCTTTACTTTTATGACGTCTTCAATCATTCTCAAATTTCAACCAACTTACACTTTGCCGACATACTTTGATCCGCTGCGCCCATAAAGACGCCTCTTTCTAAAGCGCAAAAACTAAAGTCTGGTCCTTGTGAAATCTTGACGTAATTATCGTCACAGAATCTCTGATGCGTAGGATCCACTCCGATCCATGTTTCACCGTCAAAAACTTCTACCCAAGCATGAGAAGCACCTTCACCGGTGGTCAGTCCGGCAACGTAGCGACAAATAACGTTCTGAGCTCGTAAGAAAGCAAGAAGAATGTGCGCAAAATCCTGACAAACTCCGGCGCCGAGCTCCCACGCTTCATGGGCCGCAGTTACTGTTGTCGTAACGCCTTTTTGATAGCGGAAGTCTGTACCAATTTTTGTTAGCCAGTATTCAGCAAGGGCGATGGGTGCGCCTTCAACTTTATTGGCTTCAAAATAATCTTTGAGCGTGCCGGTCAGCGTCGTAAGCTGAGTCGGATATCGATAGTAGGCAGCCGCACCGAAACTGCTGCGCTGCGAGGAATCGACCAATACTTCTCCTGTCGAGCAAAAAGAAAAGAAGGTATGTTTATTCTCGATGCTGCCCAGGAAAACTTTATTGCCTTGTCCGTCAAAGGTTTCTGACAGCCGGCAGCCCGGCTGACAGGTTAAAGAGATGCGCATCGGCTCCTGTCCCGGCTCCGAGAGCGGGACAGAGCGAAGCACAAATGTGTGATTCGAAACGGGTTCGGAAAACAACAGATCCGCCCTAAGCGAATACAAAAATTTTTTCATTGTATCAAGTTTTTAATTATTCAAGAGCTTCTGAACTGTTTCCAAAGCCACCAGCCGGGTCTCCGGATCATCATCAGCTAACTGGGCAAAATTTTTCAGAACACGCATTTTTTGACCGCTGTAGGCAATCTTTGCGCCCTGTAATCTGCGATCCAGTTTACCGATCGTCACGCCGATTGTTTCCCAGCTTTCTCCCAATCTCAGCTGCATGTCCAGGCGCTCAAGGTAACGGCCGGCTTTAACGAGACAGCGTTCTTGACCTGAAGAGAGATATTCGTCAATACTGCCCCAGAAAGCCAACAAGCGATCGATGACTTCAAAAGAACACAGAGCTCCGGAACCTTCTGCCTTCGCATCTTCCATCGCATCAAGTGCCAGCTGAATATAAGCCAAAGAGCGAGTCGAGATGGTATTCCGCAGCAAAATTCCGTCGTCGTAGGCTCGAGAAAGATTGCTGTACACCGAATCAGGGTTGAGCTCGTCGAAGAAGTAACTCGTCATAAAGTCAGAGGCATCTTCGTAAACATCAGGAATGTTTAAAGCGGCACAAAATTCTTTATAAGCCGTCTCATCTGTATCAATCAGAACATCATAGAGGCCTTCGAGATAATTCAGCGTACGGTAGACACGTTCAACGTAGCGGCCGAGCCAAAATAAGTTTTCGCCTTTTTCTATCGAGATAAAATCCATGTGTCTTTAAAGCCTCCGCCTTGAGAAGAGTTAACGACGAACGAATCCGGCTTGCGGGAAAAACGAGTAAGACCGCTGTGCCAAACTTTCGTTCCGTTGGTTGAACTAATGACAAATGCACGAAGATCGCATTTGCGCTCTACGACCGTTCCGTCTTCGAGAACCGGCAGGTCAATAAAGTCGATCACTTCCTGAAGAATAAAGCGACGTGATTCAGTCTGAATTCTTACTTTCCAGGCTTCAAGCTCTTCTTGGTTTAAATCTTTACCAAAGAGAACTCCGTAACCGCCTGCTTCGGCAACATCTTTAATAACTAAGCGTTCGATGTTCGCCAGACAGTACTCTCTGTCTTCTTCGTAGAAAGGCAGATAAGTCGGTGCGTTTTTGAGGATCGGTTCTTCGCCCAGATAGTAACGAATCATCTTGGGAACGAAGTAATAAATACCCTTGTCGTCGGCAACGCCATTTCCGGGAGCATTGATAATCGCGAGGTTCCCTGCCCGATAGGCATTCATAATGCCCGGAACGCCGATGAGTGATTCAGGTTTAAAGGTCAAAGGATCAAGATAGTCGTCGGAGATTCGGCGATAGAGAGCGCCGACCGACTGTGGAGAACCCGATCTGCTCTTGAAATAGAGCTTATTGTCTTGTACGAACAAGTCATTGTGCATAACCAGAGGACATCCGGTCATCTCAGCCAAATAAGCATGCTCGAAGAAAGCAGCGTTGTACCTTCCCGGTGTCATGATGACGCAGCGGCCGCCGGGATTCACGCTTTCCATTGCTTCTCTTAAAAGGAGTCCGTAATCATCGTTGCGATCGACCGAGTTATTTTTAAATGTCTCCGGCGAAGCACGGCGAGCGAGTTTTCTGGCAATTAAAGGATAGGAAGCGCCTGAAGGAATGCGTAGGTTGTCTTCAAGAACGTACCAAGTTCCGTCTTTAGCTTGGACGAGGTCAATGCCTGAAATATGAGAGTAAATTCCGTTCGGCGGAACAAAGTTGTCACACGCCGGCAGGAAGCCGCTTGACGAAAAAGCGAAGTCTTCCGGAATCACGCCGTCAGCGACAATTCGCTTTTCCGTGTAGATGTCTCTCAAGAAGGCGTTGAGCGCATCGACACGCTGAATCAAGCCGGCTTCAATTTCAGCGAACTCATCCGCAGGAATAATTCGAGGAAGCGAATCGTAGGGAAACAGCTGCTCATGAAACTCGCCGTTTTTATAGATACCGAACTTCACGCCAAAGCGCGCAAGAAGCCCGTTTATAGCGGCGGTATTGGATATCAGAGAATCCATTATTTCTCCGTAAATTTCTGAGGTTGTTAGATATTCTTCAAAAATTATATGAGAGAGGAGAAGGCCGACACCCTTTAATTTGCAGAAATTTCAGTTGGAAGGAAATGAGGAAGGGTAATTACCAAGGAGGATTGTATTAATCCACATCTAACTTGAGGACAGATCTAATCTAAAAACGCCAAACCGGCTGTTGACGTGTTCACATCAATGCAACCGGCTTTTTAAACAAAAATGATTTCAAGCTGCTTTGTGTAGAAAGTGTTAGGCGGCTTCTTTATCTTTAGCTTTTTTCAGATTGTTCATTGCATAGGCAGCGCTGTTAACGATTTTTACTTCGCCGTTTTCTACGATAAACGTCACATTAGAGCGATGACCGTTTTCGATGCCTAAAATTTTCAAAATATGCTTCGGCAGAGTGACCTGTCCGTCGACCCAAACGATCGAATCAGAAGAGAAATTCGCAGACATATTGATCCTCCTTTAATTTTCACCTGGCCGACAGAACATTTTGTTAATCCTTCGACCTAGGAAAATCACTAATTTCCTCAAATTTCTTACTTATGATTTTACCTGTTTTATGTGATGCTTTATGTGTAAACCCTAATCTGAGTAAAAAACGAACTCGTTTCTACGAAGAGAAGAAACAATTGATATCGAAGACTTGAAGAAAGAAAAAAGCAGCTTTTTGAAATTTATATTAGAATGCGACTTCTTGGCGGCCCGATGGTGAAATTGGTAGACACAAGGGACTTAAAATCCCTCGGCGCAAGCTGTACCGGTTCAAGTCCGGTTCGGGCCACCACCCCTCCCCTTAGCAGACCTAACTAAATCCAACTAAAACTAACTAAAAAGTCCCGCCGTTATTGGCTTCCAGCCCATTCCTTTTCTTTATCGCTTGGTCAGATTAAACTAAAACTAAACAAATTAAACTAATTTTTGCGGTAGGCAAAAAGGTAGGCAGAAAATGGCTACTAAACTGACCCAGACATTTATTGATAACGTTGAACAGGACGGATATTTTTTTGATGCAAAAATTGAGGGACTCTGTTTTAGAAAACGAGGTCCTTCATGCTCCTGGTATTTCCGCAGAACAATAAACGGCAGGAGACGTGAGGTAGGAATCGGATCTACGAAAAAGCTTTCTCTCGTTCAGGCCAGGGCTGAGGCCACAAGATTGAAGGCTCTTTCGGAGGACGAATTTTTACAGCGTTTTGAGAAGAAAGATAAGCAGCAGAAAGTTGATTCGTTGACATTTTCTGAAGTTGCACAACGTTTTGAGGCTTGGAACCTTGAAGTTGGAAAATGGCAGGAGCTTGACAAGGGTCACCGTGTTTACAGATCTAGAATGAAGAATCATGTGCTGCCGTTCATCGGCACCCTGGAAATCAACTCCATAACGTGCGACAACATCGCAGAGCTAGCGAAAAGAATTCACAATAAACCGGATACAGTGGAAAGAGTTGTCCAGTTAATCAAAAGAGTGTTTGACTGGGCGAAAGCAAAGAGATATTTCAACCACGACAATCCAGCGGATAAATCAGGAGCATTGAAGTTTTTACTGCCTCCTGGCAAACATATTCCGCGCAATCGAGGCGCCCTGAGTGTGAAAGAATTGCCCGCTTTCATGAAGGAGCTTCATGACAACTTCGCTGGGTCTAATGCAAACAGGTGTGCATTTTTCGCCATTCTCACAGCAACACGCTCAATGACAGCGCGGGAGGCGAAGTGGAGCCAGATAGATTTTGAAAATCGAATTTGGGATATTCCGCCGTCACAGCTGAAAATGTCAGAGAATGGGGCGTTGATCGTTCCGCTGGCGGATGAGGTGATCGAATTTTTGAGGAAGATGCCTAGGCGTGACGGTCAGGATTTGATATTTCCAAATCCTTCCGGAAAAGTTATGACTGACACGGCATTTTCTAATGTCGTGAAAAAATTGCCTAGCAAGTGGATTGACTGTGAGCAGACACGCTCACGTGAGAAAGATGTGCGCGCCACTCCCCACGGGATTGCCCGTGCAACTTTCAGAACGTGGGCGCAGGATGATGAACTGGGGAACGATCAAAAATTCAGTGATCGTGTTGCAGAGCTCTGTTTGCACCACAAACCTCAAGATGGTTATAACGGTGCATACGAGCGAAATAAGTCATTTATCAGGCGTCGCCAGATGATGGACGCCTGGGCGGAGTATTGTTTCAGCCTGATCAAGCAATGTTAAAAAACTGTCGGATCTTACTTTCTTCAAACAGTCTGATCCCATTGACGATCTTGGCGGGTTTTGGGAATCCCACATCCTTAGGAATAAAACCTCGTGCTGAGTAGTACCCGCCATTGATGTAGTTCTTGATGGTCGAAATCGAGAGGCCGGAAATCTCAGCAATCTCCTTAATTCTGATTAGCCTTGTTTTCATTGTGTCTCTCCTTAATACATGGTTTCCCGCCCATCAGCAGGCGAATCGAAAAACTCAACTAGATACTCTGTTCTGTCCTGCTCAAATTTTGCTGAGTATCGGAGCGCGTATTTTTTTTTTTGCGTGCTTCATCAGCACTCATGCCAAGCAACTTGGCAAAAAGGTTATAAATTCCGTTGAGCTTTTCTTCTGAGAATTTTTTCTGAGAAAAAGCGGTCAGTGTGATCGCCTTAGTCCATGCCGGAATTTCAATCTGCTCGGTTATGTCTCTCAGGCTGATACTTTTATTCATTTGTTCTGTCCATGAAAAAACCGCCACTGTTGGCGGTCTGTCAGATATACGTTAATCATTCCCAAGACTTAGGAGGTTCTTCCTGAGGTTCTGATTCGCGCTTTTCGTTGAGCCTCTGTTTGATCTTTTCGTTAAGAACGTCCAGTTCCAATCTGCGCTCAACCACTTCCATAATGCAGTAGTTAGCCATGTCAATGAGAGTGTCATAAATACTTTCATCAACGACCTGGGCTTGTTCGCTCTTGCCTAATAGTGTTTTCAATCTCTCCAATTTGTCCATCAACCTCACGAGAATTGCATTGGGGACAACTGAACGAACTTTCGCAAAAGAATCGCCATAATCATGATTCTTCTGTCTGTAGATTATGTTCAATGTGTCGCAAAAGTCCTTGTGCAAACATAACTTGACGTTAAAAATCTCTAGGTCTTTCGGCATCGCTGCCATTTTCGCGAAAATGATGCGCCAGCGTTCTCTGCTTATTGGGTCATCAGACAAATTGGAGCCTGGTAGTGCTTTGCTCAAATCGTCAATCCAACTTTCAAACTCACTGTCAATTTTTGCTGAATATTTTTCTCTGAGGTCATAGACCACCTTCATGCACTCTGTTTTGTCGTAATCATGTGTCTGCAACACGAATGCACCTACTGTCTGTTGTTTTGTTTCTTCCATGTTTCACCTTAAATCTATTGGAGAATTACGCGAGTGCCCTTCAAGGCGCCTCTCGTTTTCGGCTTGCACTTGTAATAAAGCCCTGGATACCCATCAGGGTGGTTCCGACAAGGGACAAATTTCCAATATTCATGTTGAATATCTTGAATGTCCGAGGGTTCTATGGGTGCATAAAAATAATCGGAAAGGGCTTTAATCACCTCTTCAAGATCGAGCCATCCATATAGAAGAGTTTCTCCATCGTTGCTCCAAACAACCTCTCCATAGGGATAATCTTTTGGCATACAGCCTCCATGAAAAAACCGCCCGGAGGCGGCTTTAGTTATCGATTTTCCCCTATCGCATCAAGTCCTCAGATGTCGGCGGATCGACGTTAAGAGGTCTGAACGCTAAAACGTCTTTATTGCAATATGTCAGCCAGCCCTTCAAGTCAGCCTTATATTTATCAACGCTAATGGTATTTTCGAAATCACCACTCAGATAAACGAGACAGTATTTAGAACTCGGCGGCGTGACTTGGGGAAACGGATTCCAGCCCTCTGGGTTGTACTCAGGAACCTTTTCAAAATGCTCTTTACCAAGTTTCAACAGAATTCTTGCATCAGCATCGTACAAAAGAATATAGTCTGATCCATCGTCCATTTGATCACTGCAAGGCGTTGCAACGCTTTCCTCAGAGACCAACTGCATGATCTTTTCTTTTACTGCATCAGGGGCTTTAATCTTCCACATCTTCGCTTTCCTCGTAAGGTTTGGGATATTCTCTGAACGCTAGGACAACATCCTTATTCCCTATATTTATCCATCCAACGGCTCTGTTGTACCGGCATGGAATCACCCTATTAGCTCCATAATCTGGTTTCACCGTCACCAAATAAGGGCCGTTTTTAGGCGGTCTGTTTTTGGGAAATGGGTTCCATTCATCCGGCTCATAATCGATCCACCCGAAAACACTTTTGCAAACTCGAAGAAACTCTGTATCTCCCTTCGCAACATAGATATATTCAAAATCAGCATACTTTTCGCAGCGCTCGTACAGACTGCTCAACGCCTCAGGGCTGATGTATTCATAGACCCGATTGGCTACATTTAAATCATTGATGATCCACATCGTTTTTCTCCGGTTGTATTACAAGGTTAAGGATCCTTCTGGCAGCGGTTTGTGGTTCTATCTCTCGATCAAACGTTTCGTAAAATTCCAACGCTGTAGCACGTGAAGGCAAAGTATTTTCTGAGCTTATTAAGCCGATAACAAAATTCAGAATGTGGTTGTGCAGATCTTCTGGAACGTAAACAAAAGAATCCTCCTGTTTTTCGTTACTGTGATAGTCAGCAGTTCCGCCCATCCAGTTCTCAAGGAATCGCAAAATACCCTGACCAACGAGGAATACTTGAGGCGCAGTGATCTCTGGGCTGTCGATGTAGTCCGAAAACGCAGAATGCAAATTGTTCAAATCCTGCCTGGTGTACAGGAAATCACTCATTCCTTTCCTCCTTTAAGTATTTATTGATCTCACGCCTTATCTGCGTGAAAAATTGCCTGTCTGATCTAAACAATCTGAATCGGCAGTAATCCCGGATGACGTGTAAAACATCAATATCAATAGACACATCGAACCCTTCATGGAAGCTCCAAAAGGAGTAGTTGTCGATCCTCTTTTTTATCAACTTCCCATAAGGTGTTGTATCTATCAAAAGAATTCGCGTTCTGGGTGTATGAAGTACAAGTTCAATGTCCATCGTTACTCCATAAAAAAAGCCTCCGAGTTTTGAATTCGGAGGCGTGTTGTTTTTGAAAAATCATTCTTCCAGCGGAATTTCTTGTCCGTTGATTATTAGCCGGACATCTGAATCCGCATCATCAATGATCACAATATCGTCATCATCGTTATATTTTGATTCATAACTCCAGTCGATAACCTTTCTAATCGCAGGATCCAGAGAGCAACCACCATATCCCTCACTTTCTGAAACGCGTGACAAATCCGCAATCTGAATCAACAGATTCGTTGAATCGTTGGATTTAATTGTCAGTGGCATGACCGATCCTTTCAATCATTGAAATATGGTTTTTTCTCTTTGAACTGGTTGTACAGCTCAGTTATTTTCTCGTGCCATGCAACGTACAACGAACGATCTAAACCTTTGTAGGTTTCAATGAACCTGCCCAACTTTTTCAAAAACTTAGGGAAAAATCTCAGAATCTCGTTGTGTTGCCTAACTGTTACAGCGCATTCTTCAAATGGCATGTAAGGTGTGCCTATGTTCCTATGAATTAACTGGATAATTCCTAAATACACAAATTCACTGCGCTGGTCCAAGAATTTTCCAAAGCGCAGCTCTTTGTGAGCTTTATTAAGCTCATGGGATTCTTGCAATGTGTATTTGTAATATTTATCAATTCGGTAAGGGTTGTTCTTCATTTTGAATTCCGCGGTGTTATCGATTACAAGATTTTAGCGCCATGCGGATCGATGCCATGGCCTCATATAGCCTTCTCCAGTAATACGTTCTTCCCAAAGAGTGAAAGAGGTTTTCGAACTTTGAATCAAGCGGATCTTCTGATTTAATTGTCCAATACCCAATAGTGTTTTTGTACAGCGTGCAAATTGTCTCGCCGTCAAATTTGACCTTGTAGCACTCATGATCGTGCCAAACAAACTCAACTTTGTTGTTCATGTGCGCTCTCCTGGGTGCTGATGACCTCGCCATCTTCAAAATCTTTAACGCTCACAGCCTCAATGTTGATCACGTCATCAGGCTCGACTTTCTCTCCAGCTTCGCGCTTGGCGTCAGCATTTGCGATTTCCAGGGCCTCAATGGAAACTGGCAGGTATTTAAACAATCGGCGGATAACCGTCTTTTTCGCCATTTCCTCAAAGTGTGTTCCCCAAATTGATTTTTCCTTCTTGTATTTATAACTGACAGAAGTCGAACGAACTTTTTCCACCTCTGCTCTGCTCATAACCTCGAACTGATAACCTCCACCGCGTAACGTTGCCACAGCGTATACAAATATGATCGGCTTTGTATCTCTATTTGCTTCTGGGGAAGGAATATGATGAATATCCGGCCTTAGGCCTAGTTGATAACTAAAATCGTCTCCTTCACGTACTGCATAAGCATTGAGTGAGAGAACCTGGCCTGAACGTCTCGCAAGGTCGATCATGCCCTTGTAGCCAATAATAAGTTGACACTGATTTCCGTAAGGCACGAGGTACGCCTGACCGAGCGCTGATCCAGGTTCCAAGCCTAACTGGGCTGCTTGCATGACAGAGCCCAGGAAAGATGTTGGATCGGTATTCATAAGGTCCTTGTTTTTGCGCAACTCAGTGGCAGCAATGCGGGCCATCCGGTCTGCATTTAGGTGTTTTGGGACTGCCAGGGCAAGCTGTTTTTTGAACTGATCAGAAAGCACCTGCTGCACAATGATCGGAGCTTTGGTTTTAGGTTTGGCTGGTGCGCTGGCTGTCGGTCTGACTACTGCTGCAAGTTGATCTGTTGTTGACATTGATTTTTCCTATTCACAAATACGCATGACGCGGGTTGAGCTTTCTTTGATGTAATCAAAATATTCATCCAGGTTTTCCTTTTTGAACCTGTCTGTGTCGAAACGCCTAGATGTTTGTGTCTTAAATGTGAGAACTTTTTTCCCTGCCAGGGTCAAAATCTCGTTGTCTTTCATGCTGATGGCGATTTTTGTTTTGATGGCTTCTTGCTGTTTCTTGAGCTCTGCAATCTCACCAGAAACACGCGCCAGCTCACCAAAGTCAACTGCTAAGTCACCCTCAGCTTCCACAGCCTTTCCATTACTTTTGCCATACAACCTCAAAACATCGTCTATGTTTACCGGTTCAGGAGGTACTTTCTTTAAGACATTCTCTGCCCAGAACTTCCGGCACTTCTCTTTGATGGCATCAAAAACATCAGGCCGTGCATCGATCCAGTACATCCGATAATCCGCCCCGCCGATGAGCACGCCCAGGAACATCCCTCTGAGTTTCAGAATCCCGCAATACCATTGCACCTGAGTTTCGTAATACAACGGGATCACGTGCTCAGTTTTGATGTTGTGTTGCTGGATTTCCAACTCCTGGGACGGTCCCCAGAGATGGCTCATGTATGTGCTGGCCGTTTTCGCTTCAAATGCGATGTCTGTGTTTATCGGCCTTTCAACGTCTGAAATTTTCGCGTAAGTCTGAATTTCCTTCTCGGTTTTGAGCGGTCGGACTCTAGCAGCGATATTTGGATTGACAATGGCGCGGTCGATGTTGCAGATCATCCAGTGATTCTCTGAATCGATGAACTGGTGATCGACACGCTGGACTTTGTAGCCAGTGCGTTTTTGGAACTCTTTGGCGACTGTATCTTCCAGCGTGGTTCCCCAGTAGGCTGCTTCGCTTTGCTCGTGATCTTCAGAAAGCCCTAATTTGTCATTCCAGACATCTAAAGGAGTTTTCCAGGGGCTTAGTCCTAACACGGCTGCAACGTCAGATCCGCCAATGCCCTGGCGCCGTCCTTCCAGCCATTCGGCCCGTTGTTGTTCATTCATTTTTTCGGATTCCGGTCAATAAAAAATTCTGTAAATAGCGCTGAAAAAGGGGTCTGCGGGAGGATCGGTTTTTCCTCGTTTTTAATTTTTGGGCGACCTAGGACAGTTCCTTTTCCTGCCTTTCTGCCGAGCGGTCTCAGCCTCCTGCAACGCGCTTTCTCATAGGCGTTTTTTTGCTCACGTGTCCAGGCCATCAGTGCCACCCTTCCTCTTTCAAAAACTCATCAAAAATTGGTTCAATCTCTGGATGTCTCTCATCCTCGCCCGCTTCTGCAAGCTCGTTAATCCGTTCGTCACAGTATTCAGGGATGTATTCCTCAAAGAATTTTTCAACGAGCCTCTCATACTCTTCTTGGCGTTTTTCCTCCTGCCAGGACAGTTGCCACAAATCCCCAGGACCTGGACAGCAGCGCGGGTTCATATTCATGAAACTCACACTCCGAGAACTAAGGTAAGAATGAGAAAAGCGATTAAAGACGCAACAAATGCGCACAGAGCACACGTGACATCCTTCTTTAGTAGTTCATCAAATTTTTCGTTCATGGTCTCACCTTGAAAAACTGGATGAACCTGCGATCAGTAATTCCTTATGGGGCCCCAAACCAAGGCCTTTGCCCGATTACTGATTATTCCCGCATGCTGTACTCCCTTGCTTTCTCAACCTAGATACTTACTCAGCAAACGAGGGGATAGGAGGGGGACTTTAATAATCCCTTGCGCAGGTTCAAAAACTGGTAAAAAAATCCCCGCCGATCTAAAAGGAGAAGTGAAAAATCGGCGGGGTTTCCCAAATTGTTGGTGGTTTTATTTGATGTCTGGGAACAGATCCTCAATAACGTCACTGCACTTGTCAGAGAAGATGTTCTGACTGTGATCCTTGAACAAGTCTTTTACTTCCTGCTGTGCCCTGCCCATTGGCACAATGTGATCCAGATCAAGAGTGACCTGTTTCTGACCTGTCAGCAGCGCCCTGACAACTGCGCGTTCTGCGTACCTGAGAGCATCATTCAGGTCAATAGTTGAACCTCGATCATCAATGATGTTCTGGATGCAATCATTGAGGATCTGCGCTCCTTCTCCTGGCAATAGAATCATGTTTACTCCTATGTGAAAAAGGCCACAATCTGAATTAAGAGTTGAGACTGATGATTTCCATGATCACCCTGTCAATCTCGTTTCGCTTAGATCGAAGAAAGAAAATGGTTGCTCTGAGTTGTTCAACATCTGTTTTGTTGTTCATGTATTTTTGAGCAATATTTAAGAGGGAAATCATCTCTCTGATTTGTTCCTCAATGACGAAAGCTATCCTTTTAGCATCTGACAGACCTATGATTTCACTAAAGTCGTCATCTTTAATCTTTATCATTTGGCGTTTCCTATTAAAAAAGACCACATTCAAAAGCTCCCCTAAGCGCTGAAATTGGTAAAATTCTGGGGAGCTTATGAAGATAGTCTGAACTATCTAGTTTTTCTTAATAGTTGAGGGCAAATTTTTATAATAGGTCTGATTTGTACGACAATTTTTGGAGAACATCCGTGGATACGGATACGAGAGACCAGATCATTGAATATCTGAAGCAAGCAGCGGATGCCGGAGAGGTGATTCCACTCACTTACTATGGCGGAACCCATCCCGGAACTACTCGTGAAGTTGTTCCAACAAATATTTTTAAAACTCGTTTTCATGGAATTCACGTTGATACTGGCATCGAAAAGACATATCTCTATGAGAAATGCTATTTCCCGTCGTTGTTTGGTAGCCAGAGTTGCAACGAACTAGTAACACCTGCACCGATTTCATCTTTTTCACCGTCAGGTTTTGCAGAGAGCTCTAAAAGATTCTCTAAGATTACTAAAGACGCCGTTGACGATAAGAAGGAAAATGACGATGCTTATGGCTTCCGAAACGAATTTAAAGTAGAGAATGTGCGAGGTGATACAAAACTAGTTCTCCAACAGTCAGTCTTTAACTCGAGCACGAAAGAAAAGAAGCCTTCAATCAGCCAACGAGGTTGGTTTATTTTTCTTTGGTTCGTTCTTTGTTTCCCAGTTGGCATTACGCTCACGTTAGTAAATCCGAATTACAGCAAGAAAAAGAAATTTATTATTGTGTTCCTGTTCGTGATCTTCTTTTGCTTGCTTTCTTCTATCTCTTAGTATTGTTTGTATCCGAGCGGTTTTCAGGTGCTCGTCTTTCCGTGTTGTCACGGTTTTAAAGATCCAGACTGGATTCTTTTTCATCGAACGCTGGCCGAATGTATTCGACCTGTGGAAGGAACTTACTCAAAACCTCTGAAACGACCTCCTTGCAGATTTTGAGAGTTTCAAAACAATGATTGTTCTCTTTCTTCATCTCTGCTGGCTTGACTGAGTTTTCCTTGTCATTCTTTGGATATTTGTATTTGAAATCCTCAAACAAGATGTTGAATAATCTGGCGTCACTGTCATAGCTGATCGAAGCGATCATCACTCCATCGTAATAAACCAGTTTGGCCTTAGACTGCTCCTCATCCAGCCATTCCCGATCATCCGGAAACTCGTGGACGAATTTCAATTTTTTTGGTTCAAATTTCATAATTAACCTTGTTTGCAGGTAACAAAAAAGCCCGCCGAAGCGAGCTATCGAACTATTCGGAATTTCCGAATAGTTTATTTGCTACCTAAGTGCTGAAGGATAAGAATCCCTGCAATCAATGCAAGGCAGCCTGCAAAATAAAGAATCCAAGCGGTTGTCATATTTAACTTCCTCTAGATTTTTTCTTTGATTCCGAACTGCTTTAAGATCTGATTCGCTGTGTGCCTTGATCGACTGTTGCGATCTACAGGACGTTGAATTTTTTCGTTTCCCCAAATTTCATGATCTCCTTTTCCTGGCCGAATAAAGTAAAAACCATGCCTTTTGAGTATTTCAATAAGCTGTCTATAAAAACCGTTCATGAGGCTGTGGCAAATTGAAGAACCGGCTCGATTTTTGGTTCTTTCCCTTTTGCACCGAAAATCGTTTCAAAAGCATCGTCAAAAACATAACCAAGCTCTTTTTTGAGACCTTCCCATGTTTCTGATTCTGCAACACACCCGAATTCAGGCATGAAGTCATCACTCCAGGCGACGAAAACCTTTGCCTCACTGTCATACATGACTTCTATAACAACCTTCAGCGGAACTCCTAAACGAGCAGCTAACTTCCAGCCTGGGCAACCAACTCTGTATGAAAACATATCTTCAAACTACTCCAGTGTTAGACCGATATTTTAGTTGAATTTAGTTAGATTTAGTTGATAGGCACCGCATTCTGGACCTAAACAGAAGCTCCCTCAAAGTTAAAGATTATTCGTCTTCGGGTGAGTGACAAAGAAGGAGCTTGTGTTTGTGAACTGTCTTTTTCGAGTGGCCCCTACTCCCGCTACACGACTCTAACGTTTGACGGTTTTGGCATTCTCATCGCCACATCTTCACTTTCGATCCGATTCGTTTGGTGCAATTCACTCGCCACCAGCTTGCTCCATGACCTTTCGCTTTACTCGGTTTTAGGAGCTCTCTCAACCTGACAATCATCGGTTGAGCTTTTAAAGAACAGTTGATTGATGTAGTCATGTTACTAATTTAGTAATGTGGTGTCAATTCATTTTGGTAACTTTTGAGTTACTAAAAAAATAATTTTTGTAACTACCAAAATAGCTGTGTTTTTTAGGCAACAAAAAAACCGCCTAAGGCGGTTTTTCTGGTGGAGATTCTTACCAGCGAACTTTGATTAAGTCGGAAAGCAGTTTTGCGTCCTCTGGCTCTTTAAAAACAAACTCTATCGGTTTAGCTCTACTTCCATCAGGCGTAATTGTTAAGTACTTTCCTACAGCTTCAACTCCTACGATTTTTGTAAGAAGCATCTTTCTCACTTCATCATTCACAAAATAATAAAAATTTTTGTTTGTAACCAAGGCATATCCGCTGCCAGTATCAACCGGAACCTCTTCTGTTACCGATTTACCTGCGATCCGACCAAGGCGGAAAGAAACTCCTTTTGCAACATGAATGCCGATTCCACGGGACCCAGCTTGATAACTACGTTCATTTTTATAGGTGTTTGAGCGTTTATATGGTGCAACGTATATTCCCGATTCGTTGCGCTGCAGAACGAATGGAAAAGATTGATCTGTACCACAGTTCCATGATTGTGGCGGAACCTCTCTCCGAGTGCCAAAACCTCGAGCGATTGCCCGCCCAACATCTGCAAATTCTTTGCTGGTGATTGTTGCTCCATCGTTTTTGAGCTGGAGAATTTGATCGGCTTTTTCGTTGTACACCTTAAAAGGATTGTCGGAATTTTCTATTTCTTCAATAATTTTTCTGACAGCGGATGAGGCAGCATCAGCCTGACTTTTGGGGATTGCCGGTACATCAGCACCCTGGCCCGTTTCAGCTTTTGATTTTCTGTTTTTAAGGAAATATCTCAGTCCAAACGTTGCTACGAGCGCGACTGCCATCGCCAGGAGCATTCCTTGTTCATCTCGATTCGTGAAAGCGAAAACAATACACATGACCACGAAAAAGAAAAATGAATAAGCAACAAATGCAAAAACAAATCTGAGAGCTTTTTTCATGAGAAATCCTTTCTCAAATACCATGAGGGAATTTTTTAACGCATAGCGCAGTGACAACACGGCCAATAATTTTTATCGCATCGAGCTCCTGTCCTTTCAGAACAAACGAGTTATAAAGTTTGTTGTCTGAAATAAACTCAACGCCAAACGGCAATACTTGGATACGCTTGATTGTCACGCCACCTCCATAATTCAGGCAGAAAATGCCCTCCTGAGTTACGTCTGTATCTCTGACATCGACAACAACAATATCGCCAGAGTTTATGGTTGGTTCCATTGAATCCCCGCGAGCTGTCACCAGTTGGTGTCCAATCGTGCGATAGCGCGAGATGTTCTGTTTGAACCAATCGACACTCACCTGGAGACGCTCAACAACTGCAACATCATTGCACACAGGACCGCCGGAAGGATCGCAACCCGCCTCCACATCTAGCCTGTCTAACGTGATGATGTTTTTTGGTTCTGGTGGTTCTTCTGAGTGATCCTGATCCATCCAGCCAAAGCCGAGGTTTAGTTTCTTTTCAATATCACGTGCCAGCCGGTCACCCATGGCCTTAGGTTTTCCAGTAGCAGTATTCATAGATTGATTCAAGATCTGGGTCAGTAGATTGTCTTTCCTATCCAGGACTTCATTTAGATTTTTCATTGTGTCGTGACGCTCAACCAATCGTTGCAGGTTGTCTCGCCGAATCTCTCTGATCGAAATCATGATTACTCTCCTTAGTAACAATGTTACTAAATTGACTTTTGACAAGTTACCAATTTGCTTTTATGCTGGTTACTAATTTAGTAACTTCAAACGGAGTAATCAATGACTTTGGATCAATTCCTGAAACAGGTGGGAAGAGGATCTGCAAAGAAACTGGCGGAGGCCGTTGGTGTGCCCACCTCAAATGTGAGTATGTGGAGAAGTGGCAAACAGCGTCCCCCTGCTGACAAGTGCAAGCTCATCGAGCAAGCAACGCTTGGCGCAGTAACTCGCAAAGAATTGCGCCCTGACATTTTCGACTGATGGTGCCTTATGTCTTGGCAAGATTCGGACACAGTGAGAAAACTCTTTGTTGGTAATTCAGCAGCAAAGAGTGTTTTGCGCTGTCTGGCCGATCACCGGAATGAACAGACTGGGCAATGCAATCCCAGCGCTGATGCAATCGCCTGGGAAACCGAGCTCAACAAAAAGACGGTTTACAAGGCCATTACTTACCTAGAAGAAAAAGGATTCATTAGACGTGAAAGACGTGTTCTGAATTCGTCCAACAATTACGTTCTTAATCTTTCTGATCCTCGTAATGCCGAAAACGGTACTAGTACCAAAAACGGTAGTACCAAAAACGGAATTTCCGATGACCCAAAAACGGGTCGTGTGGATGACCCAAATTTGGGTCACGAATCAGTAATAGAAACAGTAAAAGAAACAGTAAATACTATTTGTGTCGATAGAGCTGAATCAGCTCCTACCGACACACAGAAAAACGCGCCTGTTGAAAACAATGAATTCACTCTGACTGAACCAGTCGAAAAAGAGCTTACACCAGAACAAAAAGCCCTCAAGGTCTCAAAACACTGCCCTCAGCAAAAACTAATCGACCTATATCACGAGTGCCTGCCAGGACTGCCACCTGTACGAATCTGGACATCAGCATCACGTGTCAACAATCTTGCTGCACGCTGGCGAGAGATGGCACTTGATCAAGGCTTTCAATCCGAAGCTGATGGCCTGGACTTTTTCAAACGATTCTTTGAGTTTGTAGGACGTTCCAAATTTCTCATGGGCCAGGTCAAACAGAAAGACGGCAGAACGTTTAGAGCAGACCTTGAGTGGATAACCAAGGCAAACAACTTCGAGAAAATTTGCGATAGGAAATATCATGACCGCTAGAAGAAAAAGAACAAACATTGACTTCCAGGAAGAACAGGAGAAACAGGAGCTTCCAAAACCAAAGGTTTTTGAAAAGCTGTGTTCAGCCAATGGCTGTCCATGCATGGTATGGAGTGGACAGCTGGCACAAGGGATCAATGTCTGTGAGTTCCATGAAGGTATTGAGGGGAAGTATTTTCCTCAAGTCACTGCTGGTCTTTTGCAATACAGAGACCTGATCGAGCTGGCGGAAAATCTTCAACGTGATTGGAAGCTCATTGATGATTACAACTCTACGCTCAAACATCCTCACGTCATCCAGAGCTTGACCGATTACTTCTGTTCAATCGGAATTCCTGAGCTTTGCCCTAAAACCAATATTCCAAGCTGTCAGGTTGAGGGTAAGACCTATTACAGGGATGAAAGCGCCTATGACCTAGGAAACAGAATCAAAAAATGGGTCAAAAACAATGTGGTAAAGCCTGGAATGTACCCAAAGAGCGAAGAAAGTCAGAAGGACAAGAAAATCGAGGAAATCTCGCCGATGACGGCATACATCAATCAGCTCAAACAGCGGGCTATTCAGAGACAGCAGGACGCTGAGACTTATTTTTGAGGTGCGCAATGAACTGGAACAAATTCTCACGATTCATATTCAAATTCACGCTCTGTTGTGGCGCCTATGCAGGACTAGTCGCCTGGAATCAAGAGAAAACTCCATTACTGCAATGGATGATTGTTTTCTGGGCGTTTTGTACCGCTGTGCAGGATTGGAGAAAGTTTCTATGACCGGATGCTGTCTGTACTGCAAGTTTGCTGAAAGTTACTGGGTGGACAAGGCGGGAAAAAGACACGTTCCTCCGGTTTTTAGTTTTGGCGATATGCACATTTGGTGCCACCAACCTAAAAAAGGAGGCGGAATTGAGTGCTACGCGATTTCATTCACCAGGTGCTCAGTATTTGAACGAGACACGGATGAGCGTATTGAACGCAGGAGAGCATTTTTCTCGCAATTCGATAGATACCGCGTCCATGCAGAGTTAATCGCTCAGAGACGCTGAATGGATCTTTAAACAATATTCAACCTATGGAGAAACAACATGGATTTATCAACAATCGAAAATGCTTTGATCGTTCTGACATTAATCAACATCGCCATTTTGTGTGTGGCAGCGATGGTATTTAACCAAAATTGCAAACTTCAAATACAAATCAAATACTTATGGCTAGCAATAGACGTTTTGGAAGAGCTTAAAAAACGCAAACAGGAGGCAGCATGAGCAAATCACAGAGAACCAAAGGCGCTGCTGGAGAGCGAGAAGTCTGTGACCTGATTTTTCGAGACCTCGGAATTAAGGTTCATAGGAATCTACAGCAGACACGGGATGGCGGTGCAGACATCAAACTCAAACCCTTCTCTATCGAAGTCAAAAGACGTGCTGCTATTGGCAACATCTACGACTGGATTGATCAGGCTGAACAAGGATGTGATTTTCCAGAGCGTCCGATTGTTGTCTGTAGAGCTGACAGAAAAAAATGGCTTGCGATCATGACGATTGATGAGCTATTCCGGCTCATCCGCGAGGAGGTTAAATGATTGATGAGGCTTTTCTTGAACGGCTCTCTAACTGGCGCAGAGTGTACGGTGATCGCCATGTCTATCGCAGATCATCGACATTCGACATCTGCCAGTATCTGCGCGCCTATGCTGATAGACAACCAGAAACTGAGGAAGAAAAGTATTGGCGTGAGGCTGATGAACTGAGATACCGAGAACCTCAGCAGCCATCGCCAGATTATAAGGACGCCGACTTTCTTCAAACAGTTTGGGCTCGTATGCCTGAGATGATTGAGTATGTTCCGGTTAAAAAGAATATCAAGATATTCGTGTTTGGCACTGAGTATGACTACATAGCATTGAAGCGCCGAGCAAGAATCCGAAGAGACCAGGAGAAGTCGTGGAGAGAGTTCTGCATTGAATCATTCCAAAAACGTGTTTACTACGAGCAGGACATCAGAAAGCAGTTGCAACTAGAAAACGATTGAGCCATAATAAGGCAGACAATTTCAGTGTGTCCTTTGTGATAACAATCGCCCTCTGGCGACCTTTGGCGTGCCCAAAAGGAAGGAAAGAATACCGAGCCCTAACCAGCTCGGTTTTTTGTTGCTCGATTCATTTGAGTAGTACCGCCAGCTGGGAGCGACATCCCCAGCACCAATACCTATGCCACTCCATCTCTGTAATTATCCAGGCTGTAAAGAGTTAGTCAGACAAGGCGAACGCTACTGTTCTAAACATAAAACAGAAGCTAATCGCTACAAAGACCGGAATAGAGTTTCCTCAGCAAAAAGAGGGTACGGCACAGCCTGGAGACGTGCTCGCCTGGCATTCCTATCTGAACATCCGCTGTGCGCAGAATGCGAGAGACAGGGACGCATTACTCCGGCCACTGTCGTGGACCACATCATTCCGCACAAGGGAAACAAATCATTGTTCTGGGATGAATCAAACTGGCAAGCTCTTTGTGAAACGTGTCACAACACAAAGACCGCCAGAGAGGATGGAGGTTTCGGTAACAAAAGAGGTAGGGGCGGGTGAGACCTCGCGCTCTGAGGCTTCTAGACCGCGCCCCCAGTCGATTTTTTGCACGTGCAAAATGCAAAAACGAAATTTTGTGTGAGGCACCGTGAAAAATCGAAATTTTTGATGAAAAGTTCGCGCGCGTGCGCGCGAGTTTCGGAGGGTTTTATGGCAGGACGGCCACGGAAATCAGACGCGGAAAAGGCTGCTAAGGGAACGCTCCAAAAATGCAGACAAAACTCGCACGAGTGGACTATCAACGAAAAGTTAAACCCGCTCCCGCCTCCAGGCTTGACCGCTGATGCACGTGATGCCTGGATGATGGCGGTGAAAGTTGCACCGGAAGGATTCCTCACGGCTTTAGATCATGGAGTTCTTGAGAAGTGGTGCCGGAACTATGCGCTGTATAGAAAACTTTCCAAAGCGGTTGAAGCTGGCGACATTGAGCAGACATCCGAAAACTCAGGACTGCGTTCTCTGTCTCCAACATTTTCTGCATTGATCAATGTTCAAAAACTGATGCTCGCCTGTGAGAGGGAACTAGGATTCACGCCTATTTCAAGATCAAAAGTTAGAACACAACCGAATGAACAAGGGTCGGAGAATCCGTTTTTAGATGACTAAACGAGACTATGTACAGATTGCACATCAGTATTGCCTGGATGTCATCTATGACCGAATCTTGACTTGTGAATGGGTCAAAAAGGCGGTCAAGCGCCAGCTCGATGACCTCGAAAACCCAAAGGGGTTTGTATTCGATGAGATGGCTGCAAACAGAGTTTGCAAGTTCATTGAGTGTCTTACCCACGTTAAAGGAAACCTCGCAGGGCAAAGAATCCATCTAGAACCTTGGCAGGTGTTCATACTCACCACGGTGTTTGGTTGGAAAACGCAGGACGGCAGGAGACGATTCAGGCGCGTGTATATCGAAGTACCGCGTGGAAATGGCAAAAGCTGTTTGAGCTCCGGTGTTGCGCTTTATTGTCTGTGTGCTGATAAAGAGCCAGGCGCGGAAATCTACTCTTTTGCGACAACTCGCGACCAGGCAAAAATTGTGTTTGGCGATGCGAAACGCATGGCCGAAATGAACAAAGACCTGCGCAGTGCATTCGGATTAGAGGTTCTGGCTAATGCGCTGTATCTGCCAAGTGCCGGAAGTACCTTCCAGCCAAAATCCGCCGAAGGATCAACTCTGGACGGTCTCAATACTCACCTGGCGGTGATTGATGAGCTTCATGCGCACAAAACTCGCGCTGTGTATGACGTTGTGGAAACATCACTCGGTAAACGTCTGAATTCGCTCATGTGGGTGATCACAACCGCTGGTTTTGACAAAACAGGGATCTGCTACGAGGTTCGGAGCATGGTCACAAAAGTGTTATCCGGTGCAGTATCGGATGAGACGCAATTCGGCATCATCTACTCAATCGACAAAGACGATGACTGGACGACCGAGGAAGCGCTAGAGAAAGCAAATCCGAATTGGAACATCAGCGTGCGTCCTGAGGTCGTTGGGAGCTTACAGCGCAAAGCGATGGCGATGTCATCTGCTGCAAACAATTTCCTCACGAAACACCTCAATGTTTGGGTGAACGCGGATTCCGCCTGGATGGACATGAGGCGCTGGGACGAATGCGCCGATCACAGTTTGAGCCTGGATGAGTTTGAGGGCCAGCCCTGCTTTATCGGACTGGACCTAGCATCCAAGATCGACATCTGCGCGAAAGTCTTAGTTTTCCCTCGCATCGCAGATGACGAAAAAACACATTACTACGTGTTTCCTCAATTCTGGTTACCCAGACGCGCTGTGGAGAATGCCAAAAACTCACAGTATTCCGGCTGGGAGCGCCAGGAGCTCCTAAATGTTTCGGAAGGTGAAGTCACGGACTTCCGCGCTGTCAAAGAGTCGATCCTTGAAGATTGTTCGAGATTTGATGTTCAGGAGGTTGACTTTGATCCGTGGCAAGCTGCGCAACTCTCGAAGGAGCTTGAAGATGAAGGTGTCGTGATGGTTGAGGTTCGCCAGACGGTGCTCAATATGTCGGATCCGATGAAATCGCTTCAAGCTGCTGTCTATGACCGGACACTCCACCACGATGGAGGCCCTGTGCTTACCTGGATGATGTCGAACGTGATCGCACACACGGACGCGAAAGATAACATCTACCCGCGCAAAGAGTTCCCCGAAAACAAAATAGACGGGGTTGTGGCGTTAATCATGGCGATCAACCGAGCCCAGTCAGGGCAGAGAGAAGCAACAGACACTAATCTTTTTTTGAGTTTGTAACATGAAGATTCGGAGCTTTTTTGGACAATTCTTCTCCGGCTTATGGGGTGGAGGTTTATCTGACTATTCAGGTCTCCAAGAAAGCACTCCCTCTATAACGCTCAACAAAGAGGAACCGTACATCCCGCCTGAGGCTGGGATGCAACTTTCAGCGGTTTGGAGTTGTATCAACTTACTGTCTGAGACGATGGCCACGCTCCCGCTTGTGATCTACGAGGTCAAGCGGAACGGGGACAAAATTCCCGCCCGCGATACCCGCCTCTGGCAGGTTCTGCACAACCCTAACCAAATCATGACTGCTCATGATTTTTGGCTGTGCATGAGCATGAACCGGTTTCTCACCGGTAACGCCTACGCACTGATACACCGTGACGGCACCGGAGCTTTGATTGGTTTGACGCCCCTCGCCTCCGGTCAAATGGAGGTTGCAGTCCTGGATGGACAGGTTATTTACCAATACAACAAAGATGGTAAGTACACTTATTTCACATCGGATCAAATCCTTCATTGGAAAGGTGTGGGAAATGGCGTGGTTGGTTTGAGCACCTTCGACTACATGAGGGCCACGACCAACGAAATGAAGAACGCACAGAAGAACGCCTCAGCCCTTTATGGCAACGGGAACCAGTTGACCGGTATTGTCACTGTGGACCGCGTGATCAAAGGGCAACAGCTCGTTGAGTTGAGAAACAGATTCAGGGAGCTAGGAGCTTTTAACGGTGATAGTTGGATCAACTTCCTGCCAGCGGATATGAAGTATCAACAAGTGGCGATGAGCGCTGCTGATGCTCAACTTCTCGAAACTCGACAGTTTGGAGTTGAGGAAATTGGGCGCTGGTTTGGTGTCCCTGCTGCGCTGATCAACTCATCGTCTGGCACATCCGGCGCGAGTATTGAGCAGATTGTTGAATCGTTCTATCGAAGCACGATCCACCCGCTTTGCTGTTCTGTGGAACAGGCAATCATGCAGAGAGTTTTCACAGCAGCAGATAGAGCGAAATATGTTGCAGAGTTCAAGATGAGTGCGCTGTTAAGAGCATCGGTATCGAGCCGATACGATTCTTATTCCAAGGCTTTGCAGAATGGCTTCATGACGCGCAACGAAGTGCGCAAACTCGAAAACCTGCCACCGGTTGACGGTGCAGATCAGCTCACGGCGCAGAGCAACTTGTGGCCTGTGAATCAACTCGGAGAGCAACAGGCATCACAGAGCAATACTGTGCCGGAAGACCCTGTTAAGCAATAAATCGGAGAAACAAATGGATATTACAAAACAGCTGGACTTATCAGATGTTGAATTGAAATTTGATGATCAGAGCGAAGCTGGTACGTTCTCCGGCTACGCTACCAAATTCAACTCTGTTGACCTGGTGGGAGACACAATCCTCCCAGGAGCATTCACAAAGGCGCTTCAAAATGTCGGCACTCTGCCGATTTTTTTTAATCATGACAGTTATGACATTCCAATAGGGAAGTACACCAAACTGGAACAAAACGCACGCGGTTTGAAAGTTGAGGGTCAGTTGATTCTCGACATTCCCAAAGCAAAAGATGTGTACGCAGCGATGAAGGCTGGTGTTGTGTCTGGCCTTTCAATCGGTTTTTCCTGTGCCAAAGACGGATACGAGAAAAAGGAAGGCGAACCAGGCTACACATACAAAGAGATTGACAAGCTGCGCGAGATTTCAATCTGCACATACCCATGTGAACCTAAGGCGCAGATTACCGCTGTTAAGTCGGAAGACGTTGAACAGCTGAAAACAGTACGAGATTTTGAGAAATTCTTGAGGGATTCAGGATTTTCAAAAAGTTTGGCCCTGGCCATCGTTTCCAGAGCCAAACAGATTTTTGCTGATGATCTGAGAGATTCAGAAAAGCAGACAAAACAACATGAATTAGACGCTTTGAAGCGTCTCAACTCCTACCTTTAAGGAAAAATCATGGAAGAAATTGAAAAGGTCATTGAATCCGTCAAGGAAAAAGTTGAAAACTTCAAGACCAATACTGAAAAACACGACACTGAAATCAACGAGCTGAAAGAAAAACAAGCTCAAATTGATAAACAGGTTCTTGAACTTCAGCAGAAGAGCATTAAGATTGACGCTCCGAAAGAACAGTCCACTGTCGGTGATTCTTTCGTCAAGTCTGATTCCTATCAGGCTTTCGCTAAGGGCAACGCCCGCTCTGCTGCTTTCGTGTTCAAAGCAGACACAGCACCGGATCCTATTGGTATTGGCACACTTGCTCCGAAGGATCGCCGTCCTGGTGTTCTCGCAGAACCGAATCAGAGCCTCGTAATTGAAGGTCTGATTCCTCACCTGCCCACCTCTGTGACTACTGTCGAATATCTTAAAGAGGGCACGTTCACAAACAACGCTGCATTCGTTGCGGAAGCTGCACAGAAACCGCAATCAACTGATACGTTTGAGCTGATGCAGTCCAATGTTCAGACTATCGCCCACTTCACTAAAGTGACGCGACAGTTGATTGACGATTCCTCAACCCTTGCAGCATTCATCAATGCCAGAATGGTGTACGGTGTCAACCTCAAAGTTGAACAGCAAATCATTAACGGAAACGGCACATCTCCGAATCTCGGCGGTTTGATGAAAGATGGCAACTACACTGCTCAGGCGTTCACTTATTCTGACCTGGGCGGTGATTCCGGCACTCTGCTTGATCTGTTGCGTCTGTCCATCGCTAAGGTGAATGCTGCTAACTACAGAGCGAACGCCATTCTGTTGAACCCGATGGATTGGGCTAAGCTGCAGGGCTTGAAGGGCTCCAACGATCAGTATCTGTATGGCGTCCCGTCCATCAGCTTCGAGAACATGACCGCATGGGGTGTTCGCGTGGTGACCTCTGCTTCTATGACTGAGGGCAAATATCTTGTTGGTGACTTCTCTCAGGCTGCCACCATCTATGACCGCATGAGCACCGTGATCGACATCGCTTCTCAGAACGAAAATGACTTCATCAAGAATCTGTTCACGATTCGTGCAGAACGTCGCCTCGCCCTGGTTGTCGAACATCCGAAAGCCTTGGTTGGTGGTTCTCTGGCTATGCCTACAAAGCCCACCGGAACCTAATCTAATCTGAATTGTCAGGGTTTGGGAGCGGGAAACTGCTCCTTTTTTCTTATGAAAGTAAAAATCACAAAATCTGTTTTAACGGTTGTAGGACGTTTTGAAGCTGGCTCCATCGTTGTTCTTTCTGATGGCACGGCTGAAATGTTGATTCATGAAGGTTTTGCAGAGGTTCCGAAACCTGGAAAGAAAAAAAATGAACCGAAGCAGGAACCCAAAGAGGAGCTGAATCATGACGAAAATGGCGGTGACGCTGGAGGAGCTGAAACAGCACCTGAGGGTGGAGCATGATGCTGATGATGTTCTGATTTCATCCTACGGCCTGGCTGCAACCGAGTTTGCAGAACAAGTCTGTGATCGTGAGATCGTCAAAGATACCGATCCGCGTGCAGTCTGCACGAGCATTGATGATGTCCCAGACAGCATCAAAACCTGGATCAAGCTGTATGTCACAGATCTCTACGAACGCCGATCTATCACTGAGGGCCAGGATTCCCAGATCCGACATTACGACCATCTGCTAGATCGATTCATCATCTATGACAGAGTACTGGAGCACGTATGAACCTGCCGAATGTAGGAGACCTCCGGAACAGGGTCACATTTGAAATGAGAAAGTCGGTACCAAACGATGATGCGGGTTTTAGTAATGTCACAACATCCTCATTCACAGTTTGGGGAGACGTCCAGTCAGTAGGCGCCCAAATCTTTTGGAACACTTCGCAGATCGGCCAAACTGTTACGCACCGTGTTTTTACACGTTGCATTGATGGCAAAACTCGACCGCAAGACCTGACTAGGTTGATCAGGATTGTTTGCAACGGTTTGAAGTACCGCGTGCAGCGTGTTTCTGATATTGCAGGTAAAGACCGTTTCACCGTGATAGACGTTCAACAGGAAGGGGTAGTTCAATCATGAGCGCTGATTTTCTTGAGGTACGGACACCGGACGGATTCACCTTCTGGGATTTTGACAAGAAAGTTATTCGGAGCGCCCTACGAGAGGTCGGAAAGGATGTCCGAAAAGCAGCACGCCAGCGAATCAGCAAACGGGCTGTATCGAAACCTGGTGAACCGCCTGGCCGTCAATCCGGTGAAATGCAGCGCTCGATTAAGGCCACAGTATCTCGCAGTGGTCACTCTGTGTGGGTGCGTCCAACTCTCACCAAAAGGATGAGAGAGTTTTATCCGGCATTCGTGGTCTATGGACATCGAGGCCCGCGCACTGATTCAGCAAACCAGCAATCCAAGAAACGCAAAGGAAACAAAGTTGCCCAGCCTCGTGAAAACTTCATCGAGGTGGTTGCAGAGGAATACCGCAAACGCTTCCAGGATCGGCTTGAGGATGCGTTTGTAGAGGGAATCAAATCATGATGATAAGAATTTCAGACTACATCCAAGCGATCAGAGAGCGCTGTCCTAGTTTCAAAGGACGGGTTGCAGGAGCTAGCGCGTGGGCGGTTGATTCTCTCGTTCGAGTTGAGGCGCCTGATCTTCCGGCTGCTTATGTTGTTCTCGAAAATGAACAGGGTGGAGAGTACTCCATTAATGGCGAGTATCTGCAAAATGTAGATGTTTCGCTTGCCGTGATCGTTCAAGTTGCCAATACGGACAATGAGGAACTTCGAGGCCAGGGAGACCTAGAGCAAATCGATAAGATTCGCGGGGAGCTTTTCCGCGCCATTTTGTTCTGGAGCCCAGATCCGAAACATCTCGAAAAACTTGCGTATGACGGTGCAGAGGTCATTTATCTCGACCCTGAGAGAATGGCCTATAGGTTCGATTTCAAAACAATGTATCGGCTGGACTACAGCGATACTTATCAAGAAAAACTCTACAAGAGCTATCCAGATTTCAAAGAGAACGATCTTGAACTGAAACAGGATGGCCTATCCGAAAAAATCAAGGTTTTGTTAGATCAAAAATAGGAGTAACAGATGCCTGTCTCTTTTAATACTATTCCATCAGGCAACGGCTTGATGGTCCCTCTGTTTTATGCAGAGGTTGATAACTCTGCTGCATTCACGCCTGGAAACAGCAATGTGGCTCTGTTATTCGGTCAAATGCTTGATTCCGGTACTGCAACAGCGGGCAAACCGGTTGCAGTTTCTTCCGCTGCTATGGCTAAGGCGCTGTTTGGCCGTGGGGTTCCATGCTCGCCAGAATGGTCGAAGCGTACAGAAACACAGACGTGCTCGGTGCGCTGTACTGCATCCCGCTTGAAGACGTAACCACAGCAACCAAAGCATCCGCCACTGTAACAATTACTGGCACAGCGTCCGAATCTGGCACAGTGTACCTGTACATCGGTGCAGACCTCGTTCGCGTCGGTGTAGCAGCCAAAGACGCTGCAACTACTGTTGCCACCTCTATGGCTTCCGCTATTACAGCTAAAGGTGACCTGCCTGTTACTGCCACGGCAGCAGCAGGTGTGGTCACGATCACAGCGCGCAATGGTGGAACGCTCGGAAACAACATCCTGATTCGTAAGAACGTCAAGGGTGCGATTGGCGGTGAAATGGACGTGCCTGGCTTGGGTGTCGAGATTACCGCAATGAGCGGTGGTGCCACGGATCCGGATCTTGGCGATGCTCTCAAAGCAATGGGCTCGGATGCCTATGAATATATCGGCAATCCCTATTGTTCTTCTGATGTCTTGGATGACTTCCAAGCTCTTATGAATGACACTGGCGGAAGATGGTCACCGTACCAAATGCTCTATGGTCATGTGATCACTGCAAAACGCGGTGACTACAACACCCTTCTGACATTTGGCAAAACCCGCAACGATCAGCACATGACCACCTTCGCATTAGAGCCGAATTTTAGCTCCTGGGAGGTGGAAGTAATCGCCAGCGCTGTTGCTCGCACTAAGGTGTTCATTGACGCGGATCCGGCACGTCCTACCCAGACGGGTTCTTTAATCGGCATCACAGGCGCTCCGACAGGAGAGATGTTCCAGCTGACCGAGCGCAATACGCTCCTTCAGAACGGCTTGGCAACTCTCACGGCTGTGGCAGGTGTTGTTCAGATTGAGCGTGAAGTTACGAACTACCGAGTGAACAAATACGGTGAGCAGGATCTGAGTTATGTCGATTGTGAAACCCTGTTTACAACCGCTTATGTTCTTCGCTACTTGAAGGGCTTGATCACTTCCAAATACGGCAGACACAAACTTGCGAACGATGGCACAAACTTCGGACCTGGACAGGCGATTGTTACGCCGAAGATCATCAGGTCTGAGCTCACAGTGGCCTACGCAAAACTTGAGTATCAAGGCATTGTTGAAAATGCCCCGCTCTTTGAGCGTTACCTTGTTGTTGAACGTGACACTGACAATGTGAACAGAATCAACGTTCTGTTCCAGCCTGATTACGTCAACCAGTTGAGAATCTTCGCTCTGCTTAATCAGTTCAGACTGCAATATCAGGAGGCTTAATCATGGCAGAACTAATTGCTGGAACCTGTTATGTGAAGGTCGATGGACAGGTTCTTTTACTCAAAGGCTCTATGACGGCCACGGCTTCCAATGTGTCTCGTGAGGCGATTGTGGCTAATGGCCGTGTCAGTGGTTACAAGGAAATTCCAGTTGTTCCGACCATCAGCGGTCAATTTGTCGTGGACAAAAACTTCCCTGTTGCGAAATTGCAGACGGGAGCTGACATGACTGTTGTCGCAGAGTTCGCGAACGGATGGACTTACACGTTAGGCGGTGCTTTCGTCACAGACTCAATCGAAGTCTCTGGTGATGACAGTGACACAACGATCAATTTTGCAGGAGAAACAGGCAAATGGAGCATTTAATGAAACTCACAGAGCCGGTCAAGTTTGGAGATACCGAGTTGACCGAGCTCCATCTGAAAAGTCCAAAGGGGAAGCTGATTAAACAAATCGGCCTCCCCTTTAGTTTTAACCAGGACGGCTCTTTTGAGATGTTAACTGATCGCTGCGCGAAATATATTGCAGAGTGCGCCAGCATCCCGATGAGCACAGTCGATGAGTTATGCGCAGAGGACTATCTGCAAATCTGCGCTGAGATCACTGGTTTTTTCGGACAGAGAACGGCCTCTTAAACATCTCCATTCAAGAATTAACAGATTGGTTTTTTGATATTGGCTGGGTTTGGCGTATGCCTCCCAACCAAATTCTTGAGATGACGCTAGAGGATGCGTTCCTATTTGATCAACAGTACAGACGCTTGAGAAAGCGGGAAGAGGCACAGAATGGCAAAAGACCTTAGGCTCACAGCTATATTTGCTGTTATGGATCAGCTCAGTCCCGTAATCAAAAAGCTCTCTGATAAATGGGAAAGTTTTAGAAAACTTCTCGAATCTGACAATTTCAAGAAACTGAACAAACAGTTTCTGTTCTTTCGTCGTTCGTTGACGAACGTCACAGATCAGGTCACGAGTGCTGCTAAAAAATTAGCCCTGCCGATCACTGCTGCTGCCACTGCCGTGGGATTCTCATTATCCCAGATGATGAGTAAATTCCTAGACACTGGGGACGCTATCGACAAGGCATCTATTCGCCTAGGTATTGGAGCTGAAAGACTTCAATCTCTGCAATACGCTGCCAAAATGTCTGGTGCTACGGCTGAGGATATGAATTCAGCGCTTGGCAAACTTAATGAGAACATCGCTAAGGCAGCAGCGGGCAAAAATGAGGAGCTGGCCTCCTTGTTCAAAAAACTCGGAATCTCTCTCAGGGATGCCAATGGTCATGTGAGAACTGCTGCTGATGTCCTTCCTGAATTCGCTGATGCTATCCAGCGCAACACGAATTCAAGTGTTAGAGCGCGCATGGCTATCGCAGCATTTGGGGACGCTGGTCAAAAGCTGATTCCGATGTTGCAGGACGGATCTAAGGGCCTGGCAGACATGGAAAAGCGGGCTCATGATCTTGGCCTCACCATATCTCAAGATGATGTCAAAGCAGCAGCCAGTTTGGGAGACAAATTCACTGATCTTGGCTCTGTTTTTGATTCTTTCGGCAACACGATCAGCGCGAAACTTGCGCCTGTGCTCGGACCCTTGATTGATGATCTAACCGAGTTCCTCGCAAAAAACAAGGATGCGTTTGCTGGCCGTCTGTCCGAGGCAGTTTCCAAACTTTCTGATAGTTTGAAGAAAGTCGATTTTGAAAAGTTGGCCAATGACGCAATGGACTGTTTCCACGCGATTGGGGAGCTGTATGACAAGATCGGCGGATTCGATACGATTCTCACAGCACTCGCTGCTTTGATGGCAGGCAAGGTGATCATTGCAATCGGATCTTTTGTTGGATCCTTATTAACCCTCGGGCAGTCTTTTTTTGCATTAATCCCAATCATCAAGTCTGTCGGAATTGCATTTGTTGCTAATCCTATCGGTGCAGTGATCACAGCGATAGCAGCTGGCGCAGCGCTGATCATCTCCAACTGGGACAAGGTTGGACCATTTTTTACAGGTCTGTGGAACGGCATCACAGCGATCTTCACTGGCGCCATCAAAACCATTGAAAATGTCATCTCCGGTTGGGTGGACGGAATCAAAACTCTTTGGAGCGATCTGTTTAATGGAGATATGTCCAAGATTGTTGACGGATTCTTCAAAATTTTTGAAGGCTCATTCAGCATACTCCCTGACAGTTTCAAGAAAATCGGCCCTGATCTGCTGGCAGATGCTCAAAACATCCTTGGCGACATCGGCAAAAAGTTTAGAGACTTTTTCGGAGCATTCGACCTGTCAGATATGTTGCCCGAATCGTTCAAGGATGCTATCGGCTGGCTGAAAGGCAAACTCGGCTGGGGCTCAAACGATGACAAGAAACAGGCTCCGAGACCTGCACCAGCACCCGCAGGTGGAGTTTATGGCACTGCTCCTGTGGCAGGAACACAGAAGGTTCAAGGAACAATGAACATTGAAGTGACAGCCAAGAATGGAGCCAGCGCAGAGATTAAAAACGCAACCGGAAGCAACGGTTTACAAGTTGCGGGACAGGTTGGACTTTCAGACAGGATTGATCACTAATGGCTTACTTTTTTGAAAGATTAAGAGCTGCTAGCTTTAAAGGTATCGGCTTCAACGTCCTGTCTGTGTCTAAATCGTTTTTGCGCAGACAGGTGTTGCACGAATATCCACAGCGTGATGTTCCGTACCTCGAAGATCTAGGCAAGGGTGCCACCAGGTACTCAATGACCGCCTTTTTGTGCGGGAATGATTGTGTTGAAAAAGCCAAACTCTTAGAGAAAGTTCTGCTCACTCCTGGCCCAGGGACTTTTGTCCATCCCTGGGACGGGAACTTAACGGTGAGTGTGTTCGATGCGTCAAGCATTGATTACACGTCTGAAGAATTGGGATATGTCTCAATATCTGTCACATTCGTGGAAGCGGGGAACCTGGAATTCCCCGCCTTTTCTTTGGATTCAATCTCGCAGATTCGTGGCCTGGCTGACAAATTGGGGCTGTCTGCTGTCGAGGATTTTGCAGCCAAGTTCAAAACTACAGCGCTCTATCAATTCGTTCAGGGTGTAGTTGACGGATCTATGGTCAAACAGCTCACAGAGCTGGCCAATTCTGAGTTTTCAAAAACATTCGGAATTGCCTCAGACCTGATCGAATTGGCTCAAACAGGCTCCTATCTGCTGACATCGGTGCCCGCCGATTTTGCAACTAGTCTCAAGGGAATCCTTGGCCTGTCTCAGTACGCAGGTTCAAAACATCGCTGGACCGGTGTTGTGGATCAGCTGGCGAATACCACGAAATCAGACACGTTCAATCAGTTCACAACTGCGAGAGCGAACGAGGATGCCGTAACGAGTTCTATTGAATCGCTACAGCTCAATGACACGAGCGCGGTGGAGACACTCACCAGGCGCCTGATCATTTCTCAGGCACTGGGCGCTGCTTCACTGATTGGCTCCCGCGTGGACATTACCGGAAGTGATGATGCCGATCAGGATGCAGCAGACATTCAGGCAGCAGAGAACGAAACTACTGCGACTAATGAGAACAATGTGACTGTCTCGGTGGATGAGCTGGTTGCCACCCGTGACAACCTGCTCTCTGTGATTGACAACGAACTTAGAAACCCGCTGACAACCGATGAAATCTTTGTGCAGTTGGTTGAGGCTCGATCCGCCGTGTTCATCAGTCTGACCCAAAAGGCAGAGGGATTGAGCCGTCTCATTGAGGCGGTCATTCCACAGAATGAATCCTCAGTTGTCATCGCTTACGACTATTACAACGATGCGAACAGAGAGAAAGAGATCGTTATCAGAAACAAAGTGCCTCATTCTGCTTTTTGTCCTAATGATCTGAAATTGTTGAGCAAATGAAAACTACTACTGACAAAAACAAAATCACTCTGCGTGTCGATGGTCAAATCTACGAGGGCTGGAAATCCGCCAGGGTGGAAACCTCCATCGATCAAATTTGCAGGGCTTTTGTTTTGTCGGTGACTGACAATTTTCCAGGCAATAAGAGTTTCACAAGGTTAAAACCTGGACAGCTCGTTGAGCTCTATGTTGGTGATGAGAAGGTTTGCACCGGATACATCACCAGCAAGCCGATCAGCTATGACGCTCAGAGTGTGAATGTTCAGGTACAGGGAAAATCCCGCACAGTTGATCTTGTGGATTGTTGCTCTCCCTGGTCAGCAATCGCTCAACAGAGTTCAGGTGGTGGCCAGGCGCAGCAGACAGACGAATGGGCCGATGTCAAAGGGAAATCCCCTTCAACGCCAAATGCGAAACCGGTCAAAGCCTCGAAACGTGCAAACCTGTCCTGGCATAACCAGACAGTAGAAAAAATCATCGCTGACCTGTGCGAGCCTTTCGGCATCTCGGTTCATTGTGAAACTTCGCTTGCCTCAAAACACACGAATTTCACAGTGAACCCAGGAGAAAAAGTTGTTGAATCAATCAACCGCCTACTCACTAAAGATAATCTCGTGGTTACGGATGACGAATTCGGAAACCTCGTGATTGTCGAAGTTGGAAGCGCTGGCAAGTGTTTTGACCGTCTCAAGGTTGGACAGAACGTGCTCACAGGTTCTTCTAACTGGGACGCCTCCAAAATTTTCAGCCTGTATGCCGTCCTGGGTCAGCACAAAGGCTCGGACCTGGAATTTGGGAAACAGGTTTCCCAGGATAAAGGCATAGCGTATGACAACCGGATTGGACGTTACCGCCTCCTGGTTATCAAAGACACGGGCCAAAGCTCAAACAGTCTGAACGAAAGCCGTGCACAGTTTGAAAAGGACTTCCGCCATGCTGACATGATGCGCAGTCAACACAACGTGCAGGGATGGAGGCAGACGAATGGCGCGCTCTGGCGTCCAAATTCCCTAGTTGAGTTGGAGGACCCGATCCTACAGATAAGCGGGCAATTCCTCATCAACAAAATAGTTCTCAATCTAAATCAATCCGGTTCGATTACTGAAATCGAAACGATCAGCCAGGACGCCTATCAACGGGATGGGTACAAAAAACCTAAAGGAGCATCAGGCGAAGCAACCGCTAAAACGGATGAATGGGCCGATGTCAAAGGAAAGTGAGAAACGTTTTTGCTCAGATTCAGGACATGATCGCGCGCGGTTTCGTGCGCCTGTCCTATGCCACTAAAAAAATGCGGGAGCTTCAATGTGAGTTCCTGGCTGGTGAGGTCAGAGATCAACTTGAACACGTGGAGCCCTATGGATTCACTTCTGAACCGCTGGCGGACGGAAAACCTGAGGCATTCGCATTGTTTTTTGATGGCAATCGCTCAAACGGCATTGTGTTCTGTGTCGCAGATAGACGCTACCGCCTGACCAATATGAAATCCGGTGAAGTAGCGATCTACGACGACCAGGGCCAGCAGGTCTATTTCATGCGTGATCAGTTGCTCATCAAAACGCCCAAAAAGATGGTTGCAGAGGTGGGCGGAACAACCGCGATCACAAGCGCGGGAGCAGTTGACATCACGGCACCTCAAACAAATATTCATGGCCCGTTGACGGTCGATGGACTGATAACCGGAAAAGGCGGATTACAGATCTCTGGCGGAAGTGGCGCCAAAGTTAATGGCTCTCTCACGACAACCGGAGATGTCACTGCTGGCGGTGTTTCTCTCGAACATCACAAACACAACGGTGGACCGGAACCGGATAAATAGGAGGTTCTATGGAGTGCCTAATCAACGGCCAAAAAGTTGACATCACGGAATATCAGCCTGACCCCTTGGTTCAGGCTGTTTTAATCAGTCTGTTCTCCTGGCGCCGATCCAACGATGATGACGGTGTTCAGATTCCTTACCGACAAGGATGGTGGGGAGACACATTTTCAAGCATAAGCGGGGACCAAATCGGTTCCCGCTTGTGGTTATTACAGCGCGAAAAACTGACACGTGAAACTGTCGCACTGGCGCAAGCCTACGCGGAAGAAAGCCTCCAATGGATGATTGATGACGCCCTGGCCGTCCAGATCAATGTCGAAGCGTGGCGTGACGATGGACGCCTAAATATGACGATTGACATCGTTCAGCCAGGCGACAAGCGCAGTGTTGAGGCCAGGTTCCAGGATCTTTGGAGTTTAGTAAATGCCATTCAATAGACCTACCCTTACAGAGATTATCGACCGAGTGCGCTCTGATGCAGAGAGCAGATATGGGCAACGAGTTCCCAGGCGCTCTCTCATCAACGTGATGTCTCTCGTTTGTGCCTCTGCTGTCCATAGTCTGTATGGGTATATCGAGTTTGTCTCTAAACAGATTTTTGCGACTTCTGCTGAGGGCAAGTATCTAGAGCGCCGTGCGAGTGAGTACGGCATCTACAGAAAACAGGCCACTAATGCCCAGGGCACAGTCACATTTCGCGGTTCTGGAACTGTTCCGGTTGGTACAACTTTGCAGACTGCTGATGAGGTGGTTTTTGAGACAACTACAACTACCGAGGAATCCTCGCTAGTTGCAAACATCCAGGCCGTGAATCCTGGCGCAAATGGAAACCTGGAATCCGGCACTGTTCTGACCCTTGTCTCTCCGATTGCCGGAATCGAATCTGAGGCGACCTCAAGTGAGGTCTCTGGCGGAACGGACATTGAGGGTGACGAAAGTCTTAGAGAACGCCTCCTGTTCAGAATGCAGAATCCTCCGAAGGCTGGCACAAAAACGGACTATGTGGCCTGGGCTAAAGAGGTCTCCGGCGTTACCCGTGCATGGTGCTATCCGCTTGAGCTTGGACCTGGACACGTCACTGTGAGGTTCATGACGGATGGCCTGACCGATAACGGAATCCCTACAGCTGTTATGGTCGAGCGCGTCAAAGCGCACATTGAAACGCTGATGCCCGTGACCACCATTTTGACGGTTGTCGCACCTGTGGCCAAAAACTTAGACATGACGCTAGACATCACGCCTGACAACGCCGAAATCCGCACCAAAGTAGCCAGCGCAGTCAAACAAATCATCCAGACAGAGGCAGAACCGGCAACGAAAGTACTTCTGACATCCTTAGACCGAGCGGTGGGCAGTGTTGAGGAGATTGTCTCCTATCGAATCGTTTCTCCGACAGATGATGTCCCTGCTGGCACAGGTGAGATTTTGGTTCCTGGAACTATCACATACGTATGAGGCAGTTATGTTTTCAGTTGATGACTACGATCAGGCGCTTTCGCGTCTATTGCCACGTGGACCGATATGGCAACGAACGCCAGGCAGTTTGCTTGACAGCATTCTTCATGCGATTGCAGCAGAGTTTGCACGTGTGGACGCCCAGGCGGATCACGTTATCGAGGAATCCGATCCTAGAACGTCCTTCAACCTGTTGGAAAACTGGTTTACAGATTGGGGGATACCATCCCCCTGCCTAGCAGCTCTCGCGGATCCAACGCTAGAGGAAAAGCGACGAGAGTTAATCACAAAAATCACATCGAGCCGTTCTTTAACGGCTCGTTTTTTTATGGACGTTGCAGAGAGCCTTGGCTATGAGGCAACGATTGAGACCTTCGAGGCTTTCACCGTCAAAGACCGCGTAAACAAAGGGCTCTACGGGCTCGAATGGAACACGGCCTATGCGATGGCGATCAAGGTCAAGGCCAATTCCGCGCAAAAACTTTTCAACGTTACTTGGACAGCCGATCAACCTCTCGCAGTGTGGGGTGATCGGCTTTTTGAATGCTTGATGCGGGAATTGATTCCCGCGCACGTCACTGCAATTTTTGAATACCAAGGAGCGTAATAATGACCGCGACTACTTATGCAACGAAATGGACTGCAAATGCAATTGAGACACCTCCCGATCTGACGGCTCTGGTCAGTTCCGGATACCCTACAAACGGAGATCCATCAAAAGGGATCCCGCCCACTCTCCCGGGCGCTCCTTGGTTTCACTGGGTTTCTCAGACGCTCGGATGTGCAATTCAGGGCAACGGCCTGACCATCGACCAGACTAAAACGGATCAGCTCCTGAGTGCTATGAAAAACCTTGGTAAGGCTATTGTGCCCATAGGCACAGTAGTGTTTTATCTTGGCACCACTATTCCCGATGGATATTTGCTGTGCAACGGGGCAAGCCTCAGCAGAACTGAGTTCCCTGAGCTGTTCGCAGTCCTGGGGACAAAATGTGGCAGTGTTGATTCAGCACATTTCACACTTCCGGATACGCATCATAGGTTCCTTGAAGGAACCACAACGCGTTCGGAAGTCGGCAGCTATATTGCTGCTGGGTTACCGAATATCTTGAGCAGTGGCCGAGGGTTTGACGATCAATTTGACATATCACAGTACGGCTTTCATGACCTTACTGGAGCAATGTTTATTTCTAGGACAGGGCCTAGAAAATATGACCGTGATATGTACGAAAGTCATACAAGCGGGTCACTCTCTTGGACTTTCGATGCATCGCGAAACTCAGCTCTCTACGGGGCTTCGACGACGAACCAGCCCGCCGCCTTACAGGTTTATTGCCTTATCCGTTATTGATATCGAATCAACAGGTACCCTCTAAGCGATTTTGGCTGGTTTGTATCAGAACTACCAAACAAAGCGTTTGATTTTGAGGCATCAAAATTAGCGTCATCTGTTATAACGTAATTGTTGTTTTCTTGAGTTGCAACAATTCTTCCGTTTCTTACCCTATTGGGCCGTAACGCACCGTTCCAACTGAGGACGTATCCAGCATCTATATTGCCTAGGTTTGCAGAATTCAAATAGCCTTCGATATTCGGTCAGAAACACGCGAGCCCCTCGGCTTACGCTCTGGGGCTCTTTACTTACGCGCCTAGCAGATCAGCAATAAAACCAATCCGACCAACAATTTAATGATGAGTCGAATCAAATGCCTTATACTAGCGACAGTTGAACATTTGGGCATGTTCCAACTACCTTTAAGCGCCTCCCGACCGTGAATCGGTGAGGCGTTTTACATGGTTTCTACTCCGATCAGAGAGATGACCAAGAACTCTCCAATTCCGCCCCCGACATGCCCTCCGGAGTTGGTTTTCGCATTTTATCAAATCGAATTATCTGAAGATTCCCGAATATTACGGGTTTTTCAAATATTGCCGGTTACTTCGATCCATTGACTGCCGCGGGTGGCGCCCTGAGCGCTAGCACTCGGTGGACATTCACAATTATGCGGGAACCCGGGACCGCATCAGGGATTGTTAACTTTAATGCTGCGGGCTCCGATCCCATTTATGGGGCATCAACGACAAACCAACCTGCCTCTGTTCGATCCTTATGCCTGATACGCTTTAACTAGAGACAAAACTCTAATAGCTGAGGGCTGATTGGTGTTCGAAGCTCCGTAAAGAGGATGACTCCAAGAAGCGTTATAGCCTAAAGTTAAGTTATAAATCGGAGCAACTGATCCGCTTGTAGTCCAACCTATATCGGTACCACCGTTCAAGTTTTGAAATCCTCCAGTCCATCCGGCGTTTGAGGTATATAGATAAGAAAAAGAGCCGCCGTTATTCGGTTAGAACGCTCGAATGAGGTTAAAACCAAAGATGGCGTTTACTCGTACCTCGTTCATCCCAGTCTGATAAAGAGAGCAAATACGTGAAGCATCAAATCCCATTTGCCCCGATCCGCCTGATGATTCGAGTAAATAACTTGCTGTCATATGCGGATACTTAAAGTAGCAAGCTCCATCGGCTTCTGAATTAGCAATTACGGCATAAGTATTCGACCATTCGCCATGGATATTCGGGAATTTTCTGCGGTTCTCATGGCGCCCCGTCCTGCATGGGCGGAGCGCGGTTTTGGTGCTGTGCCAGGCACACGGCAAAAATGACAGGTTTTTATGCGGGATCGCCTGATTTATCGGGGTTCTGGCTCAAAACCTGAGCACAACGAGCACAGGTTTGAATATAGGCGTGCCATCCGAGAAGGATTTTTGACCTAGATGCAAAATAATCGCCTCGTTGGTATGCGCGCACGACCTGCGATCCGGTTAGGTGAGCCAAACACGCCTCAGCAACTTCGAGCGGAACATCATTATCTGCGAACCAGGTGCGACCGGTTGACCTCAACCCATGAGCAACCAGGCGGTTTTTGAATTCAGCTTGACTGTGCAGCCACTTGGCGAGTGCTTGACCGGATATGTGTTTATTCGGCCTTGTTCCTGGAAACAAAAAAGGGGATCGCTTGTTTTTCCTGATGGTCTTTGCTTCCTGGATGAGCGCGATGAGGTATGGAGTGAGGGGAATCCGGTGCACTCTTTTCATCTTCATGAATTCGGCAGGGATCGTGATGGCTTCCTCGTTGATCCATTCTAAACGGATGGAGACCACTTCACCTGGGCGCAGTAGTGTTGCAAGGGAGAAGTAGAACAGCACCTTATATTTTGGCGGTGCCAGTGCTTCGATCTGTGAGACAACAATCGGCAATTCTTTCCAATCGACTGAGGCCATGTGGTGTACTTCTGGCACTGCAAACACCTTGGTGATTTTCGCCAGCGGGTTTGATTGCAGGTATCCAGCATTAACCGACATGTCAAAAATCTCGCGAGTTCTCATGAGTAACCGCTTGACCGTTGACTGTTTGCCCGCCTGTTCGATTGGTTCCATCAGCTTGATCAAGATCGGCGGTGTGATGGTGTCAAGCTGTCTGCTGCCGATCTTGGAGATTACGTATTTTTCTAATCTCAGTTTTTCATCGCGATAGCTGATGATTCTTCCCCGCTTTTTGGAACACCAAAACTTGAACGCATCTCGGACGGTGTATGAACCGCTCGGTTCGAGTTCGAGTTCTTTCTTCTTCCGCCTGGCTGTTGCTCGTGCTTGTATGAGTGAGAGTTCAGGCCAGTGACCCAGAGTTATATCAACAATTCGTCCGTTTTGGAAAACTCTGAGTACCCATGATTTCACGCCTGATCGTTGGATTCTTAGCGCTAGTCCTTCTGAATCGGTTATTTGATAGCGCCTCTCTTTCGGCCTCAGAGCCTTGATTACTTTGGAGTTCAGCATGACAACACCTAAAAACGTTGAGAATTCAGTGAAAACGGTTTTTGCCTACGATGAGGATGGGTATTTTTCGGATACTCATATCGCGCAAATTAACCCTAAAAATCCCACACAATGGCTGATGCCAGCCCGCGTTACGACAGTAAAACCAGAGCTTAAGCCGAAGTTCTTTTACAAGATCAAGGATGAGACTTCTGTCGATTCTGGCTGGGACGCTGTTCCATATCCCGCGAGTGCTGCTGACTTTGTGGGCGTCCAGATTCCTCACCAGTCGAGAACGATGCACAACAACATTCTCAGAGCTCTGCTGACATCGTTTGTCCAAGCTGATCCTGAGCATTATCGTGAGATTGCAGTTAACGATAAGGATGGAAACAAGATCGCCACGACCGTGGAGAAAATCCCTGAACCAACACCAGAGGAAATCAAAGAACGAAAAGCAGCAGAGGTTCGCGCACAACGAGACTACCTGCTGAATAAGACTGATTATTTGGTTTCAGGTGATTATCCGATTTCAGCTGAGGATCTGGCGAAGGTGAAAGCCTACCGCCAAGCATTGAGAGACTTGCCAGAGCAGGAAGGTTTCCCTGAATCGGTGGAATGGCCTACCGAGCCGAAAGTAAAAGTGATCCGTGAATAATTTTTCTGCCAGGTGCCGTCATGTGGAATTCATTTTTAGAGCGCCTGGGGAGCTTTGAGCCTGGAATCATCAAAAACGCTTTACTAGCGGTAGCCGGTTTTTTCACTGGATTGGTCTCAACAATCATGGGAGAACATCAATCATTTTTTTACTGGCTGTTTGGTTTTGTTGTTTTTGATTACCTAACCGGAATGATAGCTGCTGCCAGAACCGGAACACTATCCAGCCGGATCGGGCTGATCGGTGTTGTCAAAAAACTCGTGATCCTGTTGATTGCTATTGGATTTCATGGGATTGATCAGATTTTTGCAGAGCCGTGGATTGGCACTGGTGCTTGCGGTGCGCTGTCTCTCAACGAATTGATTTCAATTCTTGAGAACGTTGAACGTGCAGGATTCGGTTCAATCATCCCCAGGCACATCCGGCGGATGCTCGATGTCGTTAAAACTCAGGAAGAAAACAAACTCAAACAACGTTGCGGGATGGAGGAAAAGACAAGTGAATGAAGAAATGCTGAATTTTTCGCAGTGGAATCCGACCACTGCTGCTCCATTTTTGAAAGAAAAGGAAGGGCTCAGGCTCCGAGCTTATCGAGACATCGGAGGTGTGCTTACTATCGGATATGGTCACACTGGCGGTGTCCATCCTGGACAAGTCATTGACCTGAAAACAGCGAACCGGATACTCCTAGATGACATCCAGAACATCGCTGAGGAATTGACACCTTATGTTCATGTTCCGGTCACTCAAGGCCAGTTTGTGGCCCTGATTTCACTGGCCTTTAATGTCGGTGCTCCTGCCGTCATACGGTCAAGAATGTTGAAGTATTTCAACTCTGGCAACATGGAAAAAATGCGCATTGAGTTCCTGGACTTCAATCGCGTGAACCGTGTGCCTAATGACAATTTGACAAAACGCAGACAATCGGAGCTAGATCTAATGTGAACCCGTTTTCTATTTTGAAGCTAGGCGCTGGTGTCCTTGTGGTCATCGGCGCTTATTTTTTTGGACTGTCTCAGGGCCACGATTCTGAACAACTGAAATCAGCTCAGAAACAGGTGCGAGAACTAACTGAAACGATTCAACGATATGAAACTAAACAGAAAGAGCAAACAATCGCGCTGGCTGAGTTGCGTGTCTCTGAATCTGCTGCTCGTGCTGATTATGACCGGATGCGCGACAGAATCCACGACCTTGAAACACGAGCCAAAACCGCTCCCGCTAGAGACACAGTTCGATGTATCAAGCTGGGAGCAGAATGTCGACGATTATTGCAGGAAGCTCGAGGAGTTATTAACTACTGTAGAAAAGCGCTATAGTAACCCGAAGGAGGTGAAAAAATGACTGATCTTGAAAAATATGGAATCCCAGACAGCGAACGCACAAAGTGCGAAGTGTGGACCCGCGTGATGGGCTACCATCGCCCAATTTCTTCTTTCAATATTGGCAAGCAGGGCGAAGTTGCTGAACGCAAATACTTCGATGAGAAAAAGTGCTGCTGTCGCTACTCAAGTCCAGTTTTGAAGTCTCATTCGTGAGCACTGAACGTGAGGCTAACTCGTTACGATGCCTCAAATTATGAACGCGACCAGCGGGATCCACGGATCTCGTTTTTTATTGTCTTTTGAGGTAGGCAATGCGGTAGGCAAAAATTTTTATACGCCTGGACGCATTGAGCCTCAATAGTATTCGGTTCCGGTTCGGGCCACCAATCCCTATTCCGAGAGACCCCGTAGCCTTACGGGGTTTTCTTTTATATCAATAAGTTACAGCATTTCCCTCTCTGTAGCCTTCCATCTCTTTACGAGACAATCTGGCATTTTTTGGTATCCTAGATGGTATCCCGTTTGGTATCCTAAAATCCAGAAGAGGTTTTGAGAATATGCCGAAGATTGCAAAACTTCTCACCGAAAAAGAAATCAAAGCACTAAAAATTGGAGATCACGCAGTAGGAGGCCGCGGCCTATACATAAAAAAGCGGGAGACCTTCTCTTGTTATTACGTAAGAATCCGAAAAAACGGCACGGAATACACTAGATATCTGTCTGGCGTTAAGAGTTTGAAGCGCGCGCGACAAATTGCCGAAGAGATTCAGGAGATGGTGAGAAACGGCATTGACCCGCGAGAAGAAGAAAAACGTTTGGCCGAAGAAACGGCAAGACAAAAAGAAGAAGCTGAGAACGCTGAAAGATTGAAACGCGCCACCTTCCGCGTGGTTTTCAATGAGTACTATCGAGAAGTCATGGTCAAAGGACTTAATAATCCGGAGAGGGAATTTAATCGAGTAAAAAACCATGTCTTTCCTCTCATTGGCGATAAACCAATTAACGAGATAAACCACAGAGACCTATACACGGTATTTGACCCTTTGTATCGAACTAAAGGAGAAACAGCAAGAAGAGTACTAACAAGGGTTGAGGAGTGTTTTTTGTATGCCAAGAGTTTAGGCACATACGGCATTATTCAAAACCCTTGCAATGAGGAATTAAAGTTACTGCTGGCGCCGGCAAAAAAAGTTAAGAAAGAAAGCCAAAACAGACCGGCCCTACCCTACAAGCACCTTCCAAAATTTATCAAGCTCCTTTTAGAAATAGGAGGCGTTGATTCATTGATGTTTGTATTTTCCCTTTTGACTTCCGCCAGAAGTCAGGCCGTGAGATTGGCGCAATGGAACGAGATTGATTTTGAAAATAGAAAGTGGATTATTCCTGTCGAGCACGACAAGCAAAAAAGACCCGATCCAAGAAAACGCACGATATTCTTGAGTACTCAGGCAATCCAGATATTAAAGTCTCTGCCGAAACTGGCGGAAAAAGCATACATATTCCCGTCTGGCGTAAAGCGTAACGGAGCAACAACCAATTACTCAGACGGTCAATTTTCAAAGTTAATTAAACGTCTCAATGATTCTCCCGAATTTTTAGACGGTCTTGATCTACATGACCCGAATGTCTTAGATGAATTTGGGAAACCTTCCCTTATAACGCAACACGGCACGGTGCGAAGTGGCTTTAAGACTTGGGCACGTGATGATGTATCAGAGAATTTCAAAAAATACGATGAGAAAGCCGTTGAATACTGCATGCTCCACTTCAGAGACGCCTACAACGGTGCGTATGACCGTGCCAACATGATGAAACACCGGCGCGAGATTATGCAGGATTGGGCAAACTTTTGCATATCTGAAGCCGAGCTATCTAAATACTTAAAGAGCCGATAAACATTGATGTTTTGACTTATTGGGAGAGGATTATTATTTTTCTTCTATAAGACAAGATCATTAATGGCATTTTAGGGTGGGTAATATAGAGTTATAGGCAAACATATATAAAAACTCATACATACATAAAAAAATATGTATAGACCCTGAAAACATCCGCTCCTCCGCTCCCAATTCGTCAAACCCCAACAGCGCCAAGGGCTTTCGAGGTAGCACGAAAAAAATAGCAATGTGCTCCTACCCGCTATCCGCTCCCCTATTTCGCCCATTTGCTCCGATTATTAACAATTATTTACAGATGTGGAAAACTAAAAATCAATAAAAACAATGGATTACTCTATTCAACATAACCAGAATTATGTTGAGTAAAACCGCTCAAAAACCTATCATCACTGTACAAATAAGATTTTCAGCCTCCAAAACCCTATGTAACTCAGCACCTTTTAGCCATTTATACAGCGTTCTTTACAGTGACCTTTTGGGGCCGCAATCCACCCCAAAACCAACAAAAGAGCACTGTCAAAATACTTTCTCCTCTATACCCTATCTCCGCCAACTTCCGGCGCCGGTCCGTTTTCTTGTCTGGATTGGTAGGGGCGGATACGAGTTTCAAAGCTCAATACTTTAGACCGCGCCCCCAGTCAGATTTTTATACGTGCAAAATCAGTGAATGGATTTTTGAGGCCTTCCCTTTGGCTCCCTTGGGTATTTGCCGTAGACTTCGCGCGCGCGTGAGGAATTGATTCTTTTTCTGAAAACAATGCAGATTTTCAAAATAATTTCAGATGAATGAGTGAAAATTCCCCTCTTTCGGAAAACATTATTCCGGTGGTGTCATGTTAAGAAATGTTAAGGTTTCCCGCGTGATAGGAACCTGTTAAAACCTGCTCCCCAAAACAGCGAAGAACCTTACAAAACCTGACATCCAAAAAGCCGGCGCCGGTTATGTAGCTGACAAACTACTTGGGAAAACCTTATGCAAAACAGGGATACAAGGCGCCAAGGAATGCCGATAAGTCCGGAGAATTTAGCAGTTTTAGCACCGCTATAAAAAAGGGATTTTGACAGTTTTGACACTTCCATAAAAAGGAGATTTTGCGAATTTTGCGACCTCTATAAAAAAGGAGTTTGGCTCACGTTGGAGAGAAAGCCGGAGCTCTGTAATTAAGTGTGTCACGAAACGTGACGCACTACTTCATAAAACTTCATTCTTTTGTCTCCTAGGTTTTAAGGATTCAAACCGTCTGCTGCGTTTTAAGTAGACGGTCTCCGATAAATGAGGGCACCTTTGGAGATTGAGTTAACTCGGACTTGTCACACCTATAAAAACCTTTATTTTTCTGAAGGTTAAAAACCCCTCTTAACGAACCTCCGAGACTGTCCGAGGATTCATTAAACCTAACGGGCTTGGGTACAATTAAAAGAGCCCCTCGCGGAGGCCCAAAACTTAATCGAATTAGCGGGAGGCGCTCATTACTAGACTGGTGATGTAACCGGATCGGCTTTCGCCTGCATTTTTTGCTAAGTTGTCGAGCCGTCTAAGAACACGGGAAGGAATGGTGATATTTATTCTTTCCGCTTTATCCGATATATCGTTAAGAGGAAAGTCCACTAGAAGCCATAAGCAATCTTGATACTCCGGCTTGTTCGTGTGGCTTTCAATTGAAGTAGGCGCTGGAATACTCTTATTTTCGTCTAAAACACATTCCATCCATAAGGCGGAAGCCTCTTTTACAGAGCGTTCTAATTCTTCAATAGAATCGGCCTCAGTGATCGCGCCCGGAAGATCGGGAACTTCGGCAGAATAGACGCCGTTAGTATTCCATACAGCTACAGGGTATCTCATAAAAACTCCTCCAGTAAGTGGCGAGACCGTTCGCGATACAGTCCCGCCGACCAACTAACGCCTAATTACTAATCCACATTGGCGTTCGATACTTCTAAGAGTTGGTAACGCCATGTCTTTACGAGGGTGGGGCACTGTAACATGCCCTCCTTTCGTCGGATGAGTGAAGATGTGATGACTTCCTTTTACGCGATTTAGAACCCATCCATCCGCCTTAAGCGTGTCGATCACTTCTTGACTAGTCATAATTAAACCTTGAAGAGATACGACGGTGTGTATTATACACACTTTAATAAAGTCCGCCTCTATATCCTTACAAGACTAACCGACACTAAACGGGATTAGATACAATGTCCGTAGCGCCTAGAGGCGGAGTAATTAACCGCCTTGAAACCGCCTTATATGCCCTGTAGGGCGTTGGCGCTCACTCCACCAATTAAACAGGGTTAAGGGCAATCATGGATAAATCAGAGCTGACATCCCGAGACATTGAAAATATCGGTAAATGGGAACAATCCTTTAAGAAACTCAACCGGAAAACCTACACAGTAAAGGAAGCCTCTGCTTTCATTATTGGTTGGCACCCTGGAGCCTATCTAAACGATCACCGAAAGAATCAGATTCAAGGTCTCGTTAAGTTGATAACTGATAGTTTCGGATATGACAATTGGAACGGAGGAACAAACACGTTAATGGGTGAATTCTCCGCAAAATTCGGAAATGAGGACGCTTTTTCTAAAGAAGCCTATTACGAATGGGCATGTGAAAATCTTTATCCGGATGTCTTTGATCCCGAAAACAATGAATGGTTTAAGACAGTCAAGAAAGTACCAAATCGATGGGGAAATCCTTCTGTCATAGATTTTTCCGATCTCTTGTTGAAACCTTTAATCAGAAACTCAACATCTTGGAATTATTGGAAAAATAAAAACTGCTATACCACAGAAGAATTAAGTTTCTTAGCGTTAGGAATAGAGCCAGATGATCAAGCTCAGTATCTCGAAGAACAGATCTACAACGATCATATCTTACCGTTAAAGCAGGAGCTAGATAAAAAGGTTGATTATCGGAGACCTTTTGAGGCGTGCACCCTCTGGGGCGTGAAAGAGATTGATACGGGAGTAGTAACCGATACTCTTTATTTTGATAAAGAAGTTTTGTTTCGGATATGCCATGCAAAGAAATACCCGTATGTTTTTGCCGAAGATAGTGAAAACAGTTTGAGTAGTGGACTTTCTCTTACAGCTAACCAAAATTTTTCTGAGGACAAGCTAGAAGTTGTGGACGGCTTATCTTTAAAAGATGTCCGGTCAATGATTCAACAAAATCCAACTTTAGGCGACATCCTTAAGGCTGTAAATTCCTGGCTGAAATTAGATGAGACAGCTCGAAGAAAACCATTAACTTTGTATTCCAATCTCAACCACAAAGCCAAAAAAGGCGGTTGGGGAGCAAATAACGGAGAATTGAGCGAAGCTCAATACCAAAACATCATCAATTTTTTCATTGAATCTGGCTCCAAAAATAGAGGAAAAAATCTAGCTAGAAAGACTGCTCCTTTTAGCCAGGTTAAAAGAGCGCTGGAAGATGAAAAAAAATAATTTATGTGTTTTTTCTAATGCTCGGCATTAAGCAAAGCCCCGAGGATTGGCAATTCTGGCTATGTTAGCTAGCAACACTTCAATGTCTAATGCTCGGCGCTAAAACCTAATCACGACCTTTAAGACCGTTTTTGGTTACTGAAAAATTCCTCTTGTCGGCTCCATTGCCGAGCCTCAACAAACCTGTAGGAATACTTATGCCTGTAATCAAACGAGAAGATCTTGATCACAGCGCCTATCACAAAATCGAAGGCGAATATCTTTTTGGTTATCTGAATAAAACAAGTCTTTGCGCTTTCCTTGGCGGTACGGTCAAACCCTTGGGCAGATCAACAATCAACGATTGGATAAGAGAGAAAAATTTCCCAAAGCCAATCGTGGTTTCTCAAACTGTCGTCTTCTGGAGACCCCAGGATGTTATCAAATGGGTTGAATCTCTACCTTCTGCAAATGATGACCAGATGGAGAAAGCCGAGTGAGTACCGCAATCACCTCCAAAATTAGGAGTATCGAGATCGTGCGGGCTGAAATTGCACATTTCAAAAACACGATCAGCCTAACTCTTGGCTTTCAGGAGCAGGCAGAAAGAGAAAACTTCATTAAAGAGGTTTACAAGGACACCCAAGAGCTTTTGACTTGGATAGAGCAAAAGTCGGAAGGCGGTCTCAGTAAGAAAACCAGCAGGAAGGCTCCAAAATGAAGGCTCAAGCTCATTCATTACGGCCGGCCCTAAGTTGTATCGTCCGCGCGATGGAAGCGGTTAGAAGCCGTTTTTGTGAGACCGGCGCCGATGTAGCTTATTTAACACTGCACCGAGGATTACGGCCTTCAATCGCTCCCAGCCGTCCGAGACTTTACGGGCTTTATTTGCTTGGATTAAAATCTCTCGTATCAGTGAAAGCGACTGATACAGGCGTAGGAAACCTGAATATCTTGGCGGATAACCGCCTAGGCGAGAGCCAAAGCGGATTTTTATTTATCCGGATATTGTCACATCTTTTAATGGGCGTGGCTTGCAGTTGCGATTTATCGCACGGTTACCAAGATGACCGAATTTCCTACACTGTTAAGCCATGCCCACCCGCCGTAGGAAGCGGGCGCATGGCCTCTCAACTTAACATCTTGGAGGCCTTCTATGCCTAACACACTCCCCTTAGGGTCTAATCCCTTCCTCAAGATCAACCCGCTTTGCATTCTCTCCAAACTGCAATCAGCTCAAAGCTATACCGCCGAAGAACTGGAGGATATGTCTATCCAGATTCTCAAGCTACAAGATCATATTTCCTTGTTTGAAGAAGTGGCACTCCAGCTTAGAAATGAGGCTGATGATCTACCCGCTGAGGATGAAGAACTTCGCGAGATTTACAACGATCAAATAACGGCTCTAAGCCAGACGGCAGAGGCGATGACGGGTTATGCCAAGGTTTGCCGTGACGAGATATTGAAACGGAAAGCAGCAGGCGCCGGAGTTGAAAGAAAGTACCTTGTCTCCGAAACCGAGCTCAAGGATATGGCGAACGGTATCTACTGCTTTGATTCACTTTTTAAGCCTCAGATTCAATGGGCCTCCAAAGAGGCTCGAAAGCAGGGGCGCCCAGACGCTACCCGTTTCTATGATGTTTGGCATGAGCCGGCGTGGTTTATCGGCACATTGAAAAACATCCTCACGCGCAACGGTTTTACGTGGCGTAAATAACCATCCGCTAAAAACGACCGAAGGAAGGAACTAAAAACCCTTCCTTTGGGAAAGTATTACCTTTTTATAAGGGGTGATTATGAATTTACCTCGATTTAACGATCTAAGGGCGGCTTGCGATTTCTGCGGAGTAGTGCCGCCGGATTCATTGATAGCGGGCCAGCTTATCAGAACACCAACACTAAGCCATAGACGGAGCAAGAATGGCTATATCCGAATATTTTCCGACGGGGCCGCGATTGTCGGCAATTGGGAGAACGGGTTAGAAGCGTTTTATTCCGACAAGTCAGGCAAAACGCTAAGCAGACAGGAAAGAGCCGAACTAAGGCGACAAAGCGAACAACGCAGGCGAGAAACCGAACGGGAATTAAAGACCGTACGGGAGGGAGTATGTCAACGCCTAAATGTGTTTTTTGGCGCGGATTACGGTGCCTACCCGACAGTCAGCATGGAATGGCAAGGTACTGCCAGACATCCGTATCTGGAGAAAAAGCACGTAGAACCGACGGAAACCATGTATGAATGCAGAAGAGAAAACTTTGAGGCCTACTTTGGAAAGGATTATCAAAGATTGCCAGAGGGCCGTTTATTGGTATTCCCGCTAATAAATACAACTGGCGATCTTATCAGCGCTCAATTTATTGCCGAGGACGGTAGTAAATACTTTCTAAGGAATGGTCAAACCAAGGGCGCATTTTGGCAGGCGACATTTTTACCGATAGATAGGGGCGCTCCTTTCAAGATTCATATTGCCGAGGGCGTCGCTACTCTCTTATCAGTGCTACAGCAAAGTGAAACGCTTTCAGGTGTTTTTATTTCCTGCATGAATGCCGGAAATATCAAACCCGTAGCCAAAGCAATGAGAGAGGCTTATCCGGCTACTGAAATTGTCATGTATGCCGATGTGGATAAACCGAGAGACGGACACCGATATGGCGTAGGAATTGAGAAAGCACAGGAAGCACAGGCCGAAGTAGCAAACCTGAGGATATTGGCGCCGAAGTTTAATGATTCGGACATTCAGAGATTCAAGGCAATCACGGGGAGCGACAAAGCCCCGACAGATTGGAACGATTACTACAGAATTTGGGAGGCTAGACAATGAGCCAGACTGAAAAGAAACCCTCCGATGTAGGAGGGCAAAAGATAACCACAAAACCTAAGCCCGATTTTAAAGCACCGGCGCCGGAAGAAGTAGGCGTAGAAATACCTTCTCCTGCGGAGGAGTTGGAACAGTCTGTATTAGAGATTTATCAAGCAATAGAAAGAGAAGCAGACCCAAAGAATAAAGCCTATGGACTATTGAAGAAAGTTGTATCCAAATATCCGTCAGAGAGCCAGATAAGGCTTAAAGCCTCGGATATTTGCAGACTAGAAGTGTTTAAACCGTATTTCAAGAAAACGGATGTACTCAGACTTTGGAGAGAGATTTTTGAAACTTCGTTAGACGAAAAGGCAGAAGGCGATATGCAACCATATGAAAGAGAGATTGAACCGTATGAGGGAGAAGTAAACGGGGCTGAATTGTTGGCGGAAATTCAAGACAGACTGCGGCGTCACATTGTTTTTGTAGATTCGGATGTCCAGTCGTTCACGTGCGGACTATGGATACTGGCGACTTGGTGCATAGATTCATTCAACTTTTCACCGTACCTAATGATTACAGCTCCCGAGAAACGGTGCGGGAAATCCCAGCTGCTAGGTCTATTGGCCAATCTATCCAAGAAGCCGCTTGAGGCTGGCAACTTAACGGCGCCGGTGTTATTCAGACTGGCTCAAAAGCATCATCCCACCATGTTTATAGATGAGGCCGATTCATTCTTATCGAAGGACGAAGACTTACAGGGCGTTATTAAGTGCGGGATTGAACGAGGAAAAGCCCTTGTCTTTCGTCTGGAGAAGTCACCGAGCGGTAATTTTACGGAGCGTCATTTTGACTGTTTCGGAATGAAGGCAATATCAGGGATCAGCGCCAAAAACATAAGCGATACGATTACAGATAGATGTATCACTATCGAGCTTAGAAGAAAGCTGAGAAACGAAATTATGCCTAAGGTTCGCGACGTATCTAAAGAACTTTGGAGCGTACTCAATGCCAAGTGCTCCGCTTTTGCGATTGAATCCGGAGCGTGGCTCGAAAAGCATAGGCCAAATATTCCGACATCCATTAGCGACAGAGACGCCGATAAATGGGAGCCGTTAATCTCAATTGCTGATTATCTGGATTACGCTTTTCCAAGCGAAGAATCACCGACGTATTACGGAGACAAGGCAAGAGCTTGCGCGGAAACTCTTTCAAACATTGATACGGATATGCCCGTAAATGTGGAGCTTTTATCAGACATCAGAGACGTTTTAAACGATACGACCATAACCGACCAAGAAAAGAGCTACATCCTTACAACCGTTCTATTACAAGCCCTGATCGGTAATCAAGAACTCAGATGGAGTAATTTCAGTTATGGAAAAGAGATGACCGCTAAGCAATTGGCGAAACATTTAAAGGTATTCGGAATTAAGCCCCATACAATCAAACAAGAATTTAACAAACGCGGATACATGAAAATCGACTTTCAAGACCCATTCAGCAGATACTTAACCAAGATACAAGCGGATTAGCTTAACAAATACCTATTGGGAGCGCTTACTAAACGCTCCCTTTTTTTCGTATGTGCTCCCTTGAAACGCCCATCGTTATTGGGTTTCAGAAGATGGGAGCGGGAGAGCGGATGTTTTCAGGGTCTATACGTATTTTTTTATAATTTCAATTGTGCAATGCTGTCCTCTGCTCACAACTTGAAGCGCTGGATCACTTCCATGACGCGACAACACCACAATTTAGACCGGCGCCGGCTGAGATCAAAAACAAACCCAAAAGACAGTCAAGCAAAATTCTATTGGTATCCTAGAAGGTATCCTAAACAACGCATAATTTTTATCTTATTGAAAATAAATAACTTTCAGTGGCGGTTCGGCCACCAAATCTCCCTCTTCTCCCCTTCGTAATTTTTGCTCCCCTCACAATATTTGTTGGGGTCGCTCAACCGTTTGGTTCATAACAGGAATCATTGAACGTTATCGATCTATGCATTTTCCTGAGCCTTTTGGAGAGTGCGAACTATCGACAGCTTCCCGCTCCATTTCAGAAAACCGTGGGTCTTTTTCTTGGTGAAGTCAGAAAATTCTTCTCACGTTCCCAACAAAACCGTTACAACAGACAGAAATAAAACCTAATTTTAAATCTTCGGAAAGAAAGGCTAACGCGATAAAAAAGGAATTGCTTTGAAACCAAAGTAAATTCCTTCTAATGGCTTAACTGAATCTATGTCGGTTCAGTCAACACAAAAAGCCTCGAACAGAGGCTCCTTGTTAATCCGGATAAGGCCAAGAGGCCTCAGTAGCCGGATCTAATATTTAATCAAATTGATTTCAGCTCGCCCTAAGGCGATTTCGTTGTTGAAAGATTGTAACTAGATATTGCCACAACTATCAAAAACAGTCAAGCAATCACCCCAAATTTTCGAAAATAATGGCACTTTTTGTGCAGATCGACCATTTTCGAAAAACAGACCAGAAACCAACTGTCAAAAATCATTTATTTTCAATCAGTTGGTTCTGTGCTTCAATCGTACATTCTTTCAACAACAACTGAAACCAACGTTGGATCAGGTCTTTGCCGATCTGGATTAGCTTCAATCGTACATTCTTTCAACAACAACTGAAACACTCCGAGAATCGGACGGCCTAAAGCGCATCGCCAGTGCTTCAATCGTACATTCTTTCAATAACTGAAGCACATACTATTGCCGGAATCCACACAAAAAGGGCGTCGAAGCACCCTTGCATGTTAACGAAGACATCAAGTCAAAAACACGAAGTAGAAACTAAAAGAAATTAAAAGCAGAAGCAATAAAAACATAACAACCGAGAAAATAGTGGCTAAGCCATTAAGCAACCCGTCTATCAATGCCTTAAAAAATCGCACAATAAGTCACCTCTCCCTTTGTTACGCCTCTTTCCTTCTTACTCTTTCGATCCAATCTCAGTTCAAAGAGAGGATCGTTCCGTCATTCCAAAAAAGGGAAAATCCCGCTCCTGACCAAACTCGGCCTAATTTTTAGCAGATAGTCAAAGTCAGGAAAATAGTTTTCTCTTTAATTGCGTATTCTTTCAACAGAAGTCGAGGAATGCAGCTACAAAGCATTCAAACTGTTTCGACCCACATTCTTTTGAAAAATGAACTCGTATTTGTGGACTCACTGAAATAAATATATTCAAACTTTCTAATTCAACCTATAATTTTGTAACTAAATAATAAATTCTTGAGGAGGGAAAAATGGGGAAAAGTCACATTATTGGCGTCGGCCTTGACTTGGGAGGAACCTATACCGGCACTTTTATAACCTCTCATCCATCTGACGAAGCTGAACACAGAGATCATTCGTCTGCCTTTACCGTCGTTAATAGTGAAAAACTTTCTTTCTCATCAAAGTCCAGAACTGCAGTACGACACCGGGTCCGCTCATACAAGGGATTCGATTTAAGAAGAAGATTATTGCTTTTGGTTGCAGAGTATCAGCTTCTCCAAAAGAAGCAGACATTAGCTCCGGAAGAACGCGAAAATCTCCGTATCGCCTTGTCCGGCTACCTCAAAAGAAGAGGTTACGCCCGTACAGAAGCTGAAACAGACACATCTGTTTTGGAAAGTCTAGACCCTTCGGTATTTTCCTCCGCGCCAAGTTTCACTAATTTCTTCAATGATTTGGAACCCCTGAATATTCAGTGGGAAGCTATCGCAAACTCTCCTGAGACCGCCAGAGCTCTCAATAAAGAATTATCCGGACAAAAAGAGGCAGACTTTAAAAAGTACATTAAAACCAGTTTCCCCGAATACAGTGCAAAAGAGATTCTTGCCAATTACGTCGAAGGACGCCGCGCTATCCTAGATGCCTCGAAATACATCGCTAATCTTCAGTCTTTAGGACACAAGCATCGCTCTAAATACCTCAGTTACATCCTTCAGGACATGAAGCGTGATTCAAGAATTACGCGACTATCCGAAGCTTTTGGCTCCACAGATAATTTGTGGAGAATTATCGGCAACATCTCTAATCTCCAAGAGCGTGCCGTCCGCTGGTATTTCAATGATGCAAAATTCGAGCAAGGACAAGAACAATTAGACGCAAGTAAATTAAGGAATGTCCTCATCCGTGCTTTAAAGTACCTCCGATCAAACGATAAAGAATGGTCTGCTTCTCAGAAACAAATCATTCAATCTTTAGAAAGTTCCGACAATGAGTTGGATGTGCTCGCAGGTCTTGATCCCGACCGCACCATTCCTCCTTACGAGGACCAGAACAACCGAAGGCCTCCGGAAGATCAGACGTTATATCTGAATCCGAAGGCTTTGTCTTCTGAATATGGAGATAAATGGAAGTCTTGGGCAAATAAATTTGCCGCCGCCTATCCTCTTCTCACAGAAGATCTGTCTGAAATCTTAGAAAACACGGATCGTAAAAGCAGAATAAAAATCCGATCGGATGTTCTTCCCGACTCAGATTATCGGCTTTCCTATATCTTGCAGCGTGCGCTTGATCGAAGCATCGCTCTTGATGAATGCTCGATTAGAAGAACCGCAGAAGACTTCGAGAACGGAGTCGTCATTAAAAACGAAAAATTAGAGGAGGTACTCTCGGGCCATCAGCTGGAAGAGTTTCTTGAATTTGCCAATCGCTACTATCAAGAAACCGCTAAGGCTAAAAATGGCCTTTGGTTCCCGGAAAACGCTCTCTTAGAAAGGGCTGACCTGCACCCACCGATGAAAAACAAAATCCTTCATGTGATCGTCGGGCAGGCTCTAGGCATTTCGCCAACAAAGGGAACCGAGTTTATCGATAAGATCTGGAACAGCAAAGTCAAAGGTCGTTCGACAGTTCGCTCGATTTGCTATGCAATTGAGAATGAAAGAAAGACTTACGGTCCTTATTTTTCTGAAGACTACAAATTCGTCAAAACAGCATTGAAGGAAGACAAAACAGAAAAAGAACTCTCAAAGAAGTTTGCTGCCGTTATCAAAGTGCTGAAGATGGTCCACGAAGTTGTCCCCTTTATTGGAAAAGAACTTCAGTTATCGGATGAGGCTCAGAGTAAATTTGATAACCCGTATTCTTTGGCTCAGTTATATAACCTCATCGAGACCGAAAGAAACGGGTTCTCTAAAGTCTCTCTTGCCGCCCACTTAGAAAACGCCTGGCGTATGACGATGACAGACGGCTCGGCACAATGCTGTCGCCTCCCTGCCGATTGCGTTCGTCCTTTCGACGGATTTATTCGCAAAGCCATCGACAGGAATTCTTGGGAAGTTGCTAAAAGGATTGCGGAAGAAGTTAAAAAGAGCGTGGATTTTACTAATGGAACCGTAAAGATCCCGGTTGCCGTTGAAGCCAACTCTTTTAATTTCACCGCCTCTCTTACCGACTTGAAGTACATTCAGCTTAAAGAACAAAAACTGAAGAAGAAGCTGGAGGACATTCAACGCAATGAAGAGAACCAAGAAAAAAGATGGTTAAGCAAAGAGGAAAGAATCCGTTCTGACAGTCACGGAATTTGCGCTTACACCGGTCACCCGCTCGATGACGTGGGAGAAATCGATCACATTATTCCTCGCAGCCTGACATTGAAGAAGTCAGAAAGCATCTATAACAGCGAAGTAAACCTTATCTTTGTTAGCGCACAAGGAAATCAAGAGAAAAAGAACAATATCTACTTACTCTCTAATCTTGCTAAAAATTATCTGACTGCTGTCTTCGGCACCTCTGACCTGAGCCAAATTACTAATGAGATTGAAAGCACAGTGCTCCAGCTTAAGGCTGCAGGCAGACTTGGCTATTTCGATCTGCTTTCTGAGAAAGAAAGAGCATGTGCCCGTCACGCTTTATTCCTGAACTCAGACTCCGAAGCCCGTCGGGCCGTCGTAGACGTTCTAGGTTCCAGAAGAAAAGCTTCTGTAAATGGTACGCAAGCTTGGTTCGTCCGCTCCATTTTCTCTAAGGTCAGACAAGCACTGGCAGCCTGGACTCAGGAAACAGGGAATGAACTCATTTTTGATGCCATTTCAGTACCAGCTGTCGATTCGAGCGATATGCGGAAGCGCTTTGCTGAATATAGGCCAGAATTCCGTAAACCGAAAGTTCAGCCGGTGGCATCACACTCGATCGATGCCATGTGCATTTACTTAGCAGCCTGCTCTGATCCTTTCAAAACCAAAAGAATGGGATCTCAGTTAGCCAGTTATGAGCCGATTAATTTCGACAATCTGTTTACCGGCTCGTACCAAGTTGTCCAAAATACTCCGAGAAGTTTTTCCGATAAGACGAATATCGCCAATTCTCCCATCTTCAAAGAAACGATCTATGCCGAACGATTCTTGGACATCATCGTCTCTAGGGGAGAAATCTTTCTCGGTTATCCAGCAAATTCGCCTTTTGAGAGGACTCCCAATCGTATTTCTATCGGAGGGAAAGAGCCGTTCAGTATCCTCAGAGTACTCGAGCCATACTTGAATAATGCTCCAAGTGACGAAAAAGAAAAGCAGACAATTTATAAAGTTAACAAGAACAAAGCATTCAAGCTTCTCTCTAAAGTAGCCGGCTCCAAATTTACCGCTGAAGAGGATAAAGCTGCGAAGATTCTCGAAGCACTCCATTTTGTTACTGTAAAGCAAGACGTTGCTGCAACCGTTTCTGATCTCGTTAAGTCTAAAATAGAACTTTCCAAAGACTCAATTGAAAATCTAGCTAAACAAAAAGGCTGTCTCAAAAAAGTTGAATACTCTTCGAAGGAATTTAAATTTAAGGGATCTCTTATTATTCCGGCGGCCGTTGAATGGGGTAAGGTTCTTTGGAACGTTTTCAAAGAAAATACTGCTGAGGAACTCAAAGACGAAAATGTCTTGAGAAAAGCATTAGAGGCTGCTTGGCCCTCTTCTTTCGGAACAAGAAATCTTCATTCGAAAGCGAAGAGAGTATTCAGCCTACCCGTCGTTGCTACTCAATCCGGCGCAGTTCGAATCAGAAGAAAAACCGCTTTCGGAGACTTCGTTTATCAGTCTCAGGATACCAATAATCTTTACTCCTCTTTCCCAGTGAAAAATGGAAAACTAGACTGGAGCTCTCCGATCATCCATCCTGCACTGCAAAACCCCAACCTAACCGCTTACGGTTACCGCTTTGTGGATCACGAAAGAAGTATTTCCATGTCTGAATTCCGAGAAGTCTACAACAAAGATGACTTGAGAATCGAGCTGGCTCAAGGCACTTCCAGCCGTCGCTACCTACGCGTTGAAATGCCTGGAGAAAATTTCTTGGCCTGGTTCGGAGAAAATTCTATTTCTTTAGGAAGTTCTTTTAAATTTAGTGTCTCGGAGGTTTTTGACAACAAAATTTATGCTGAGAACGCAGAATTTACGAAGTTTCTCCCTAAACCAAGGGAGGACAATAAACACAACGGAACGATTTTCTTCGAATTAGTCGGACCAAGAGTGATTTTCAACTATATCGTCGGAGGCGCTGCCACGTCGCTGAAAGAAATCTTCTTAGAGGCCGGTAAGGAAAGGTCATGAGACACCTGACAGTCTCGGGATTTGGCGATTTCCTCGGTGTTCACGGAAATCGCCTGATCGTACGCAACGGCGATAACGTTATCCTAGAAACTGCGCTTTCCAGACTCAGAACCATCCGAATCGATAAAAGCGTCTCCTTATCTTCTAATCTGATCCTGGCCTGCGCAGCAAGAGGTATTCGAATCTACTTTCTCGACTGGAAAGGCGTTGGAGTTGTCGAAGTATCCGGCATGCACCGCCATGCCGTCGTCGGCGTCAGGAAATCTCAGTTTGAATGCCTCAAATCTTCACAAGCCCAGCTTCTGGCTAAAGAAATCATTTTTTCGAAGATCCGAAACCAACGGGCCGTCCTTCTTTATTTCAGCAAATACCTCATGAAAAGAGAAACGGCTTACGGTCTTTTACTTCGGAATGCCGGAACTCGATTAGAAGAGATCAGTAACTTACTGAACACTCGAGCCTCAGGCCCCGACTGGAAGAATACGGTAATGGGACTAGAAGGAAGCGCCTCACTCATTTACTGGAACGCTTTAAAAGAAGCAAGACTTTTGCCCGAGACGTTCCAAGAACGCGAAGGAAGAGGCAGCACTGAAATCACCAACGCTGCACTTAACTATGGGTACGCAATTCTTCATAGTTATATTCAAAATGCGCTAGGCAACGTCGGTCTGGAGATCTACGCCGGACTGCTCCATGCAGATCGAGCCGGAAAGCCATCTTTGGTACTTGACTGCATTGAGGAGTACAGAGCGTGGGTGGTCGATAGAAATGTCATCAGTCTGAGATGCAAGCTTGGTTCTGAGCAAAACTTTTTGGACACTGCGCTGAAGAAACAATTGGTGGAACTTATCGATAAAACTATGAGCACAAAAATCAATTACTCACAGAAGCAATGCAAATTAGAGAATGCTCTTCAACGGCAGGTCTATAAACTTGCAGGAGCTATCGTAGAAGGCAAACGCTATCGTGGTATTCGATTCAAATGGTGAGTTATGTACACACATTTTTTGATTTGCTACGACATTCCCAACACGCCGAAACGCACCAAGTTTGCTGAAATGCTGAAAGATTTGGGTCTTGTCGCCTTGCAGAAATCTGTCTTCTACGGAGCGCTTACCGCCACAGAAAGACATGCTTTGGATTTTTCATCTCGAAAGCTCCTTGGAGCAGAGGATAAATGTCTTTGTATTCCTTGCGTGCTGAAACCTGAAGAATTCAAGAAATCAATTGGTTACGAGAATTTTGAATACAGCGAGCCCGACAGCTATGGATTCATCTAACCGCGAAAGCCTACCCGTTTCTTACATACGACAATTTTGCTTTTGTCCCAGAATCCCTTTTCTATCCGTGTTTTTGGAGATTAAACCACCGCCACCTTTGTGGGTCCAAGACGGCGTGGACTTTCATGAAAAGGCCGCGATGCTTCAAAAAAGAAGGAAGCTGTCAAAATTTAACTTGTCGGGAAAAGGAGTGTTCAAGTCAAACATTTATTTGAAGAGCTCTGTTTATCCGATTCATGGAATCGCCGACGGTATTTTTATCATGGAGGATGGCGAGATTGTTCCACTTGAATTCAAGGCCCAGGACAATTTTGTCGCTTCTCGCGGCCACATTCTTCAGCTAACCGGCTATGCCATTTTGCTAGAAGAGAAATTCCAGAAGGAGGTAAGTCGAGGGTTCATCCTTTACGGCAGAAAAGGTAAAACCCTGGGCGTTGAATTCACGGAAGAAAGAAAAAAGAAAGTGATAGAAATAGCTCAAAAGATTATTAGTAGTTTCGAAACAGGCCTTCTTCCCGACTCTCCGGCCTCTTCAGCACAATGCGGACAATGCGAATTTTTAAATTTTTGCGGGGACCGCTTCTAGCAACACAAAAAGCCTCCTCAGAGGCTCTTCGTTAATCCGGATAAGGCCAAAGACCTCAGTAGCCGGATCTAATATTTAATCAAATTGATTTCAGCTCGCCCGAAGGCGACTTCGTTGTTAGAAGAATGTAATTAAATATTGCCAGAAACATTCCAAATAGTCAAACAATCACCCCAATTTTTCGAAAATAACGGCACTTTTCGTGCAGGTCGACCATTTTCGAAAAACCGCTCCGAATTCAGCCATTCAAAATCCTTTGTTTTCAACTGGTTGAGCTCGGAGTTCCAATACTACATTCTTCTAACAACTACTGAAACCATAAGGTCGAAGTAAGCGCTCGGCTCGTAAACGCTGTTCCAATACTACATTCTTCTAACAACTACTGAAACACCTCGCTAATGGCCTATAGATTGCCCAAGGTCGCGTTCCAATACTACATTCTTCTAACAACTACTGAAACATCAAACTTTCAAGTGGACTAGTGATTCTCTTGATGTTCCAATACTACATTCTTCTAACAACTACTGAAACCATTAGCTAGGAGCAAACAAGTATGAGTTACGGTTCCAATACTACATTCTTCTAACAACTACTGAAACGTTTTAATGAGAAGTTTCCGGGGATGGCCTCAGTGTTCCAATACTACATTCTTCTAACAACTACTGAAACTCGTTATATGGCTTGTGGAGAATATGGGAGTACTGTTCCAATACTACATTCTTCTAACAACTACTGAAACTTTGTCGGATAACCGGAAGAAACTAGATCAGACAGGTTCCAATACTACATTCTTCTAACAACTACTGAAACATAGAAACACCGGAGACCTTGGTCGTGTTCTTCAGTTCCAATACTACATTCTTCTAACAACTACTGAAACGGCGGGATTTCACGAGACAAATTGCCGATCCGGAAGTTCCAATACTACATTCTTCTAACAACTACTGAAACACAAAAGCCACGGCAATTACGCCGAGGTCTATGAGTTCCAATACTACATTCTTCTAACAACTACTGAAACTTGTCAGGAAGCGGGATAAGCCCTTGGCAGTCCACGTTCCAATACTACATTCTTCTAACAACTACTGAAACCAGACGACATCCTGAGTAGAGTTGGCAGGATTGCGTTCCAATGCTACATTCTTCTAACAACTACTGAAACACAAACCCATCAGCAGTCAAGCTCTGGCCAAGTGGATGGTTCCAATACTACATTCTTCTAACAACTACTGAAACCCGGGTGAAAATAAAAATATTCAAAGCCCATTGAAGTTCCAATACTACATTCTTCTAACAACTACTGAAACTTTGAGAAGCTTGAGGATCGGGTCTCGTTTAGACGTTCCAATACTACATTCTTCTAACAACTACTGAAACTGTACCACGCGCTTGTACTTCTGAACAGAAGTCTGTTCCAATACTACATTCTTCTAACAACTACTGAAACTATCCGATAGTCCAGCGATTAGCCGAGCATTTATAAGGTTCCAATACTACATTCTTCTAACAACTACTGAAACCAAATTGCCTTCACAGGAAGACGATCAATGAATTGTTTCAATACTACCTAACAACTACTGAAACATACATTCCCAAGAATTAACGCTCACCTCAAGAAATGTCTCAATAGTACATTCTTCTAACGATTACTGGAAATGTCTAGTGGCGTAGCCAGAATCTTTTTCTAAAAAGTCTGAGAGGCACATTCTTCTAACTGTCGCTGAGGCCAAATATTCGGCGTCCAAGAACGAGACAAACCCTCGTTTCCACCCTACTCCACTTCAGTACAATCATCCACATTGCAAACAAAAGCCGAAGCCACTCTCGTCAACAAGGTAGTTGTCTAATCTTTGTCAGTTTGCGAAGAACTCGCCCTCGCCTTTCTGGAATAATGAATTAAAAAGGGATGTTTCGATGGCACAGCTAAGAAAGCCACAGCACCAAGAATTAAGGCACCGCCTATGCACTCCCATGAATTCACACTAACCCCTAAGAAGATCATGCTCAGTAATGTCGCAGCTACAGGGTCGAAGGTCTCCATCATGCCTGCGATGTCAGCAGGGATAATTTCGGCAGCCGCTTGGAAAAGCCAAAACGCCGCAATCGTTCCGAAAAGCACAATAAACGCATAAGCCAAAATCGAATAAATCGTCCAATCCAGAGGTTCATTCCAAAAGTGACTGAACAACGTCACAGTAACGCCGGTAAGCAAAAGTGCCCAACTCGTTGCTAATCCCGAGCCTACGCGGGCAATAAATTTTTGAGGCAAAAGAACATAAAAGGCGCCGGTTATTCCTGACCCTATACCAGCCCAAAAGCCGATAGCAGATACATTGAAGTTTTTAAACGATCCGCCGGTCACGACTAAAACGACGCCAGCCACTGCAACGATTCCGCAAAAGATTTCCTTCACCGTCAGATGCTTATGCTGGAACACAACCATAAACAACATAATCCACAACGGTACAGTTGCAGTTAAAACAGCGGCAAAAGGTGCGTTTGCGTATTGAATACAAACAAAGAACGTTAATTGCGTTCCGATGATTGTTAGCGTGTAAATTATCAGATCGATAATGTTCTGCTTGGTTTCAAATACTTTCAGAGCCCCCTTCTTTAAAAGAAAGAACTCAATGCCAACGAAGATCGAGCCTGCAAGGAGCATGCGTATAGAGATCAAATCCATCGGTGTAAAGTGACAATTTTGAAGTAAATACTGTCCTGCAACACCCATTGATCCCCAAAAAACAGCCGCTAATCCGGCCATCGTCATGCCTTTCAATGTGTTATTCATTCTCGTCTCCTCTTGTTCTTGAGTTTGCCAGCGTTGCGATGAGACAGAACGCGTTTCAACTCTTTTTAAGAAATCCTGTTTTTCAGAATATTCCTTACTTTTTTCAGCAAGATAAAAGCAATGAATAATGCGAAAATTCGTCTATGAATTTCGATAACTATCGCCGAATACTTCACCTCGACCTCGATGCTTTTTTCGCTTCCGTTGAGCAGCGAGACAATCCTTCGCTGCAGGGAAAAGCCATTGCCGTGGGATTAAATTCCGCTCGAGGTGTCGTTGCGTCTGCTTCTTACGAAGCAAGAAAGTTCGGAGTACGTTCCGCAATGCCCTCCTCAGTTGCCGCGAGGCTCTGCCCTAATTTGATTTTCGTTCCCGGGCGAATGGATGAGTACAAAAAAGCCTCCGCCGAAGTTTTCGAAATCTTTTCCCGCTACGCAAATCTCATTGAACAAGTTTCTATCGATGAAGCTTTTTTAGACGTCACTGATGTGTGGCGCGACTATGGTTATGCGATGGAAATCGCAAAACTCATCAAAGCTGACGTTCGTCGAGAGGCCGGTCTCATTATTTCTGCCGGTGTCTCTTACAATAAATTTCTCGCAAAAATCGCGAGTGACTGGCGCAAGCCAGACGGCCTTTGCGTAATCCACCCGGATGCGGCACTCAAATTTATCGACCGACTTCCTGTTAAAGCGATCTGGGGCGTCGGCCCTGTAACCTCTCAAAAGATGGAGGCCCTTGGCATTTTTACCGGAAAAGATTTGCGAGAGAAGGATCTTTCGTTTTTAGTCGAGCAATTCGGCAGTTCGGGACTGTCCTATTACAACTTTGCTCGCGGCATAGATGATCGACCCGTTCGAACTGAACGCATTCGCAAACAGGTAAGCGCCGAAATCACACTCTCCAAAGACGAAGGAAATCTCAATAAATTAGAAGATACGCTCTCGGAGTTGACGGACTATCTGATGACGCGCCTGCGTAAAAACGACTTTCTCGGTCGTTCGCTGACGTTAAAAGTGCGTTTTCACAACTTCAAAACGATTACGCGAACACAAACATCTAGCTCCGTCTTCAACGAGAAATCTCAGATTCTCAAAACAGCTGAGTCTTTGCTGGAAAAAATCGATTTCAATCATCAGACCGTCCGCCTTCTCGGCATTGCGATCGGGAACCGCCTGGAAGAAGACACCGAAAACATGTTGAATCTCGGTGACATGGACGAGCTTACGCCGCGCCTTCTTTAATTTGCGGACGGACTTGACTGAGTCGAAACGCGAAGCGCCGTAAAAATTGCAAAGGTCTGAAGAATCGCGACTCCGAAAAGCACCGCCGTAAACATACCGACATCGAGCAGTGGTCCGAAAAGAATCGGGGTCAGCGACTGACCTACATCCATCCCACAATAAGTAAAACCGTAGACGCGTCCGAAAGATTTTTTCCCCAGCTTTGCAACTGTCGCGCCGCGAATCATAATGTCTCGACTCGGGGCTGCTACGCCAGTACCCAAACCCATCAGACACATGAGAACGACCGCCCAATATCCGGTCAATATCTGCGAAGCAAGAATAGCAGCCATCACGGCAGCGAAAGTAAGACAAAGCGCAACAACACGATTGCTGGAGATCTTGTGCTGATTCGTTAAGAATCCCCCGATCAACGCTCCCGCACCGGCGCCCAAAAGATATGCAGTCAGTGCCGCAGAAGCCCCGGTCAGATTCAAGTGATAGGCATGCTTGAAGATCGTCTGCGAAAAGCTTTGAAGAACTCCGAAGGCCCCGGACGTGAAGAAGAAAAACATGAAGCAGTACCAGACATCCGGCACACGCAGAAATCCGAAAGTCCCCTCTTCTTTTTCTTTCGGAGTCGGCGGCGTACTGTCGCGGCCAGAATCGCGAGAGAAAACGCCTCTGTATACAAGCTCGATAACAAGAACAATCAGAGCCACAGAAGAAGCCGCAAACGCTGCGCCTCTCCAGCCGAACCACCCGGCGGTTGTTACCATAAAGAAAGGACAAATCGCCCAGCCGATATTGCCGGTGATGTTATGCCACGCAAAGGCGTGACCTAAGAAGCGATCCTGGATGTTGTAGTTCATCAGCGAATAGTCACTCGGATGGAAAACCGAGTTACCGGCGCCGGCAAGCATCGCCGAGAGATAAAGCATCGGGACATTTTCTGCCATCCCTAAAGCCACTGCACTGGCAATCAGCAGTACCAGACCTGTGTACATCGAAGAGCGGCCGCCTACCTTATCGACTAAAAATCCGCTCATCGACTGACCCACCGCACTCGTGACAAAGAAGGTGGTCATCAAGGTTCCGCCCTGAAGGAAATTCATTCCGAAGTGCGGAAGAATCCAAGGAAACAGAGACGGGATCACCAAGTGATAGAAATGCGAGCTGGCGTGGGCGATCGAAACGAGAAAAATCGCGAGGATGTCGTGACCGCGAGTTCCTTGTGCGTACATGGCGTGGCTTAAGAGTGTTTTTTCTTATTCTATCCCTCGCATCTTCCGAAATAAGTTAAGGCCGAGAGATTGTTGGTCTCTCGGCCTCTTGACTCAGATGAGATCAGATGATCTTATCAGTTGTCTTTACGGTCTTCAAAAATGAATTTGCCGTCGACATAATCCACAAACACCGTGTCTCCCGGAGCATATTTGCCCTTAAGGATATCCACAGCAATCTGGTTTTCCAGATAATCTTGGACCGCGCGGCGCAGCGGACGTGCACCGAACAGCGGATCAAAACCGACCTTGCCGATTTCGTCCAGAGCAGCTTCGGTAACATCCAGACCGATGTTCTGCTGCTCCATACGTTTGGCAAGCTTACGGATCTGGATACGAGCGATTTCGCGAATCGCCTTCTGATCAAGGGCATTGAAGACGACGATTTCATCAATACGGTTAATGAATTCGGGTCGGAAGTGCTTCTTGACTTCGTCCATTACGGCTTCTTTCACAACTTCAGGATCTTCACCCTGACGGTTCATGATTTCGTGAGAACCAAGATTGGAGGTCATGATGATGACGGTGTTCTTGAAGTCCACAGTGCGTCCCTGACCGTCAGTCATACGACCGTCGTCCAAGGCTTGAAGCAAGATGTTGAAGACATCCGGGTGGGCTTTCTCAACTTCATCGAGAAGAATCACGCTGTAGGGCTTACGGCGTACGGCTTCAGTTAAATAGCCGCCTTCTTCATAGCCGACATATCCGGGAGGCGCACCGATCAGACGAGCCACAGAGTGTTTCTCCATGAATTCACTCATATCGATACGAATCATGGCGTCTTCCGTATCAAACAGGAATTCGGCTAAAGCCTTTGTAAGCTCTGTCTTGCCGACGCCTGTCGGCCCGAGGAAGAGGAAGGAGCCATACGGACGGTTCGGGTCGGACAAACCGGCACGAGAACGAAGAATCGCGTCAACAACCTTATCAACCGCTTCTTTTTGTCCGACAACGCGTTTGCCGATGTACTTGGCCATATCAAGAAGTTTCTGACGTTCGCCTTCCATCATCTTGGAGACCGGAATACCGGTTGCGCGAGAAACCACTTCGGCGATTTCTTCAGCGCCTACCTGTGTACGCAGGAGCTTAGGTTTCTCGTCGTAAAGCTTAGTTTCTTCTTTTTCTTCCTTCACGAGCTGTTTTTCAAGTTCGGGAAGTTTGCCGTACTGAATAGCAGCAAGTTCTTCATACTTGCCGGAACGACGAAGCTCTTCCATCTTGGTCTTGAGCTTGTCAATTTCGTCACGGACTTCTTTAGAACCTAACGCAGCGTTCTTTTCTTTTTTCCAGATTTCTTCCAGATCGGAATATTCACGGCTCAGCTTTGCGATTTCATCTTCCAAACCGCTCAAACGTTTCTTACTGGCCTCGTCCTTTTCTTTCTTGACTGCCTCACGTTCGATCTTTAATTGAATCAGACGGCGGTCCAATTTATCGAGCTCTTCAGGCTTGGAGTCAATTTCCATCTTGATGCGCGCGGCTGCTTCATCAATCAGGTCAATCGCCTTATCGGGAAGGAAACGATCGGTAATGTAACGGGCAGAAAGTTCTGCAGCGGCGACAATTGCCGGGTCAGTAATTTCAACGCCGTGATGGACTTCATACTTTTCCTGCAGGCCGCGCAGAATGGCAATCGTATCTTCCACGCTCGGTTCGTTGACGATCACTTTCTGGAAGCGGCGTTCCAGAGCCGGATCCTTTTCAATGTACTTTCTGTACTCATCCAAGGTCGTGGCACCGATCACATGCAGTTCGCCGCGGGAAAGTGCGGGTTTAAGCATATTGCCGGCATCCATCGCGCCTTCTGTCTTACCGGCGCCCACCACAGTGTGGATTTCGTCAATAAACAGAATGATGCGGCCTTCTTCGGCAACCACTTCCTTAAGCAGTGCTTTCAAACGTTCTTCGAATTCACCGCGATATTTAGCACCGGCGACTAAACCCGCCATGTCGAGACTTAAGACGCGCTTGTTGCGCAATGTGTCAGGCACTTCGCCGTTCACAATACGCTGTGCTAAGCCTTCGACTACAGCAGTCTTACCAACACCGGGTTCGCCGATAAGAACCGGATTGTTTTTACTTCTGCGCTGCAAAATCTGCATCGCACGACGAATCTCGTCATCTCGCCCGATCACAGGATCGAGCTTTCCTTCTCTGGCCTTTTCGGTCAGGTCAACCGTGTACTTCTTTAGAGCTTCACGATTGTTCTCGGCTTCAGGATTGTCCACTTTTTCACCTCCGCGCACGGATAAAATTGCTTTTTCTAGGCTCGGTTTATTGAGGCCTTCCTCTTGCGCAAGACGTGCGGCGTCACACTTGCTATCACATAAGGCTAAAAGGAAGAGATCGGTGGAAATGAATTTATCGCCGAGTCTTTCGGCCTCCCTTTCCATCGAATTAAGAAGAGCCATCAGCTCACGGCTGATTTGGACATTGTCGGCAGCGCCGGAAACTTCCGGCAGTTTGCCGATGGCTTCCTTCACCTTACGCTCGAGTTCGTTGACCCTCACGCCGGAGCGCTCTAAGAGCGTCCTTCCGGTGCCCTCGGTGTCCTTTAAGACCGCAAGAAGCAAGTGAAGCGGATCGATATACTGCTGAGAACGCTCAACAGCCATCGATTGTGCTTCTCCGAGCAACTCTTGGAACCGAGTTGTAAATTGATCTTGACGCATAAGAGTTTGAATCTCCTTTTGTTAAGGGAACATTCGGAATCAACTCCTGTTCCCCTATGCGTCTATTCTGAAGATTCCGCGCGAGCGGACGTGGGTTTTCCTCTTATTTTGAGCTTATTTGGTCCACTTGGATTTTGCAGTTTCGTCGGTGTCTTTGGGCTGCACCCACCTTGTACCTTCGCCGACTTTTTCTTTCTTCCAGAATGGGGCCTCGGTCTTCAGGTAGTCAATAATAAATTCACAGGCTTTAAAGGCTTCCCCTCGATGGGCGCCGGAAACACCGACAAAAACGATCTGATCCGTGGCGAACAATTCGCCGACGCGATGAATCACTGTCGCATCCATGATGTTCCACCGCTTCTTTGCTTCTTCCACGATTGTCGTGAGTGCTTTTTCGGTCATGCCGGGATAGTGCTCCAACGTCATGGAAGCGACCTCGTCACCTTCGTTAAGGTCGCGAACCGTGCCTAAAAACATCACGACGGCGCCGACTTTGGGAGACGCATGCAGTGCCGCTACTTCAGCCTGAACATCAAAGTCTTCTGTTTGAACTGCAATCTTCATTGACGCCTCTTATAAGTTGAATTCTGTGAATGGGATGTAGGTCACCAAATCGCCCTTCTTCAAGTCAGCTTCAGCCGGAATGTCGGCTAAGCCATCTGCCCAGGTGCAGGAGCTGAGCACTGCCGAGTTTTGAGTTCGGTAGTTTTCCAGCTCTCCGGCGCCGTTGCGGCGGACACGGATGAATTCGCGGCGGGATCCGCACTTGTAATCAAAGGCCAGCGGAAGGATATAACCCTTCACATCAATCTGGCCGCGACCGGAAAGTTTAAGAATCAGCGGCTGAGCAAACAGCAGGAAGGTCACAAAGCCGGAGACGGGATTGCCGGGAAGGCCGATAAACGGAACGCCGCGAACTTCACCTTTGGCGACCGGTTTGCCCGGCTTCATGGCGATGCGCCACATCTGCATCTTGCCGAGCTCTTCAACGGCTCGGCGAATAAAGTCGGCTTCGCCTACGCTCATGCCGCCACTGGTCAGAATGAAATCAGACTTGCGTGAGGCTTTACGGAAAGCTTCCAGAGTTGCTTCAAACGTATCAGGAATATTGCCGTAATCCACCACATCGCAGCCCAGCTGATGGAGCAGTCCGCGCAGGACAAAGCGGTTGGAGTTGTAGATGCCGCCCTCGACAAGCTTTTCTCCCGGCATCGCGAGTTCATCACCGGTGAAGAAAAGCGAAACACGAATCGGACGATAAACCTTAACTGTGGAAACGCCGATGCTCGCGGCAACGCCGAGCGCCGGAGACGTTAAGCGGTCGCCCTTCTTCAATACAGTCTGGCCGACATCAATATCGCAGCCTGCTCTTCGAATCCAGGCACCGGCTTTAGGATCACAATGGAATTCAACGCTGCCGTCTTCCATCTCGGAAGCTTCTTCCTGAGGTATAACCGCATCGGCTCCCGGAGGGATGGGGGCGCCGGTGAAGATGCGGGCGACAGTGTCGGGTTCAAGTTCAGTACCGACGTGGCCGGCAAAAATTCGCTGAGAAACCGGGAAATTGCGGCGACCGCCTGCAAAATCGGCGCAGCGAACGGCATAGCCGTCCATCTGAGAATTATCCAGAGGAGGGACTTTAATTTCGGAGACGATGTCTTGGGCGAGGATCTTGCCTGCCGAATAAAGGGTCACCATATCTTCTACTTCGGCAACCGCCTCCGCACCTTCCAAAATCTTTGCTTTTGCTTGTTCAACTGTCAGCATTTCCGTGTTTCTCCGTCTTCGAGACCAAGCTCTCGAACTATGAAGCGAGTAATGGTTTCGGCATCATTTATATCAAAAATCGGCAGATTTCCAAATGCCGGGTGTGTCGTATCGGTCACGACCGCAGCGATGCGCTTGTCGTGTGCGCAAATCGGTGTTTCATGCCGTTCGAGCTTGCGCCAAACCTCCAGACGAAGCGCTTCCTGCTCTTCGGTCTTAAAGCCTTCGACAATCACGATGTCCGCAGGATCTAAATGACGAATTAAATCCGACAGCGTGGGCTTTTCTTTCGGCGTCTCGGTGAGCATGGCCCAGCGTTCGTCGGTATGCACAATAACCTGCGTCGCACCTGCTTCACGAAAACGATAAGAATCCTTCCCGGGCTTATCGATATCGACATTGTGATGGGCGTTTTTAACGGCCGAGACTTTGAGGCCGCGCTCAGCGAGCAGCGCGATGATTTTTTCGATCAGGGTAGTTTTGCCGCTGCCGGAGTATCCAACAAAATTAACAATCTTCATAAAAACAAAAAGGCCTGCGGTTAAGCAAGCCTCTTCAAATTAAAACTTATTTCCCGACGTCATGCTCGGCGAGGAAATTTTTAACCAACTGCGCATCCGCAGGCATTTCCAGCACTTTCTGCGGTTTTTCGAGCAGATCTTCGTAGCCGGCCGGAACCGGAGGTTCAAAGCCGACGGCTTCTTTAATCGTAGCTGCAAATTTAGCAGGTAATGCGGTTTCCAAACAAATGGTCTTTACACCCGGGATTCGTTCTTTCATTGCCGCATTGATGCCGTCCGCTGTGTGCGGATCCACAAGGAAGCCGTACTGATTCCAAACGCGCTTGATGCAGGCCAAACGGTCGGCGTGAGTGCTTCTGGAAGCGGTAAAGCCGCTTGCCTTCACAGCTGCCCATTCTTCTGCATTGAGAAGGAATTCCTTCTTCTGAGCCAGCTCGGTCCAGAGCTCTACCACACGCTCAGGATTTCTGCCAGTGATGTCGTAGATATAGCGTTCGAAGTTGGAAGCCTTGGAAATATCCATGGACGGAGAACTCGTCACAAAGGTATGTGCAGAATCGCGAATGCGATAGCGGCCGCTGCGGAAGAATTCATAGAGGACATCGTTTTCATTGGTAGCTACGATCAGACGAGCCACAGGGAGCCCCATCTGCTTGGCGATCCAGCCTGCTAAAACGTCACCGAAGTTGCCGGAGGGCACGGAGAATGTGACTTCTTCATCTTCGGATTCGGTCGCTTGGAGCCAAGCGCTGAAGTAGTAAATGACCTGAGCGGCAATTCGTGCCCAGTTAATGGAATTCACAGCGCCGATGTGATGCTCGGTCTTAAAGGTCAAGTCGCCGGATACGGCTTTGACGATATCCTGAGCATCATCAAAACTGCCTTGGACAGCAATATTGAAAATGTTCTTATCCTGCAGGGAATACATCTGAGCTTTCTGGAATCTGCTCATGCGGCCGGCTGGCGAAAGCATGAAGACCTGAATGCCTTCACGGCCTTTCATAGCGTATTCGGCTGCGCTGCCGGTATCTCCGCTCGTGGCGCCGAGAATATTCAGGCGGGTTTCTTTGCGGGCGAGCACAAACTCAAAGAGCGAACCCAGGTACTGCATCGCCATGTCTTTAAAGGCGAGCGTCGGACCGTTGGAGAGCTCGAGAATGCCGAAGTCATTTTCCAGCCAAACGACGGGCGCGATTTTTTTGAAATCCGTGCCTTCGCGGCCGTGACAGTAAACTTCGGGCGTGTAAGTGGTTTCGCACAGACGGGCGATATCCGAGCGCTGCATATCTTTGGCAAAAAGACTTGTCACGGCAGTCGCGAGCTGAGCGTAAGAGAGGCCGCGCCAGTTCTTTAGAGTTTCTTTCGAAACCTGCGGGTAGACCTTAGGCACGAACAAGCCGCCGTCACGCGCCAAACCCTGAAGAACAATTTCGCTGTAAGAGGCGGCGGGCACGCCGCCGCGTGTAGACACGTATTGCATTACTGTAATTCTTCCTTTCTCAGAAGCACGATGGCGCCGCGGACATTGGCCAGCTGCTGCATCGTACGGATGGCTCTTTGAATATCCGCTTCACGGGTGCTGTGCGTCAGCAGAATGATTTCGGTAGAAGCGTCCTCCAAAGGTGCTTCTTTCTGGATCAAAGACTCAATAGAAATCTTGTTGTCGGCCAGAATACGGGCGATTTCCGCCAAAACGCCGGGTTTGTCTTCAACGGGAATGCGCAGGTAGTAAGAGCAGACCGTATCGCCGAAGTCAGCAAAAGATTTGGCTTTCGGGTTATGCGTTGTGGTCGGCATACGAGGACGCTCGGAGACAGCCACTTCCGCAGTACGAGCGATATCGATCAAGTCTGCAACCACGGCAGAACCGGTCGGCTCAGAGCCGGCGCCTTTGCCGTAGTAAAGAGAACTTTCGGCGGCGTCGCCTTTCACAACGACGGCGTTCATCGCGCCTTCTACATTGGCGAGCAGGCGGCGTGTGGGAACAAGCGCCGGATGGACGCGAAGTTCGATGCCGTAATCGGTGTACTTGGTGATGCCAAGCAGCTTGATGCGGTAGCCGAGTTCTTCGGCAAACTTAATGTCTTTGGCTTCCAGATGTGTAATGCCTTCGATATGAACTTTAGACATATCGACCGGAACGCCGAAAGCAATAGCCGAGAGAAGCATCAGTTTATGAGCGGAGTCCGTACCTTCGATGTCGAAGGTCGGATCGGCTTCGGCGTAACCCAAGCGCTGAGCTTCTTTGAGCACATCGTCGAAACTGCGTCCGGTATCACGCATGGTAGAGAGGATGAAGTTGCAGGTTCCGTTGATGATGCCGGCGATCGAAGAGACGCGGTTGGCGGCTAAGCCTTCGCGCAGCGCCTTAACAATCGGAATGGAACCGGCAACGGCGGCTTCAAAGGCGACATTGACGCCTTTGGTCTGAGCGGCAGAGAAAATCTCGTTGCCGTGTTCTGCCAGCAAAGCTTTGTTTGCGGTCACGACATGCTTGCCGGCGTCGATAGCGGCCAAAATCAAAGATTTTGCAGGCTCGATGCCGCCCATGGCTTCAACCACAACGTTGACTTCCGGGTCATTAACCAGATCATGCCAATCGTTGGTGACGATCACATCTTCGTCGACCAGAAGTTTAACGCGGTCGACATTGCGGACGGTCACGCGTTTGACCGAGATCGGCGCACCCGCTCTTTGTCTGATTAAAGAATGGTTTCTTTCTAAGATGTCGTACGTGCCTTTGCCGACATTACCGAAACCGGCCAAACCGACTTTGATTTCCGTTGCCATTTCCTCTCCTTGCGTTTAACTATTTTTTCTTGGAAGCTGCTTTTGCCTTGGGTTTCTTAGAACCCTTGGTAGGAATGTTCTTGACCTTGGCGAATTTGGGTGCTGCCGGTTTCTTTTCCGGAGCAGCTGGGGCCGGCTCGCCCTTCCAGCGACGATGGAATTTCTTCGTCTTGGGCTGGATCAGACCGTCTTCTTTGAACATCTGACGAATACCGCGCAGGGCCTGACGAATACGATCGGCGTTTTCGATCAGGGCGATACGCACAAAGCCTTCACCGTATTCACCGAAACCGATGCCGGGAGAAACGGCGACCTTGGCTTTCTCCAGCAGGCGTTTAGAGAATTCCACGCTGCCCATGGACTTGTAGAACTCGGGGAGCTCAGCCCAGATGTACATGGAGGCCTTGGGTTTTTCTACCATCCAGCCTAAGTCATGCAGGCCTTTGACCATCACGTCGCGACGGTGTTCGTATTCTTTTCTGACTTCTTCGACGCATTCCTGAGGACCGTTCAAGGCTTCGATCGCGCCGACCTGAATCGGTGTGAAAGTGCCGTAGTCGTGATAGCTCTTGATACGAGTCAGTGCGCCGACAAGTTCACGGTTTCCGACCATGAAGCCGATACGCCAGCCGGCCATGTTGTAGCTCTTACTCATCGTGAAGAACTCGACGGCCACGTCTTTAGCGCCCGGGACCTGCATGATGGAAGGCGCCTTGAATCCGTCGTAGACGATGTCGGCGTAGGCCAAGTCGTGAACGATGTAGACGCCGTGCTTCTTAGCCAGGGCGACGAGTTTTTCAAAAAAGTCGAGATCTACGCACTGAGCGGTCGGGTTGCTCGGGAAACCCAGAATCATGAGTTTGGGTTTCGGGGTCGTTTCCGTCACGGCTCTTTCGAATTCGCTGAAGAAATCGATACCGGGGCCCATGCGGACGCTGCGGACATCGGCACCGGCGATGATGGAACCGTAAATATGAATCGGGTAGCTCGGATTCGGAACGAGGACCGTGTCGCCACGATCGCAGGTTGCGAGCATCAGGTGAGCGATACCTTCCTTGGAGCCGATCGTAACGATGGCTTCTTTGTCCGGATCAATATCGACGTCCCAGCGTCTCTTGTACCAATCGCTGATGGCCTTGCGAAGACGAGGGATACCACGGGAAGCGGAATAGCCGTGGGTTCCGGGGCGCTGCGCCACTTCGACCATCTTGTCGACGATGTGCTTCGGTGTGTCGCCGTCGGGGTTGCCCATGCTCAAATCAATGATGTCCTCTCCGCGATGACGGGCCGCCATCTTCAGTTCGTTGGTAATGTTAAAGACGTAAGGCGGGAGTCGTTTAATGCGGGGAAAATCGTTATTCATGTGGACCTTCACTTGTTTGTTATCAGTAATCTTTTGAGTTTAATTGAAACATTTCGATTTAAAGATGAATCAAACAGTTTTTGCTGGACGTTCTGTCAACAGGCACAAAAAAACCTCCGACTCGCAGAGGTTTTCTTGGAAAGTTTTGGGTTAGAGGGCGTCGCTCGCAAAATCCGCCAGGCGGGATCTCTCGCCGCGCTGCATCGTGATGTGCCCCGAGTGCGGCCAGCCTTTGAAGCGGTCTACCACATAGGTCAGACCGGAGGACCCTTCCGTCAGGTAAGGTGTATCGATCTGAGCGATGTTGCCCAAGCAGACGATCTTGGTACCGGGACCGGCACGCGTGATCAGCGTCTTCATCTGTTTCGGCGTTAAGTTCTGAGCTTCGTCAATGATGACGAACTTATTCAGGAAGGTACGGCCGCGCATGAAGCTCATAGACTTAATGCGGATTCTGGAGCGAATCAAATCTTCAGAAGCTCTGCGGCCCCAGTCGGATCCGTTGCCGCTGCCGCGGTTCAGAACTTCGAGGTTATCGTCAATGGCACCGAGCCACGGAGCCATCTTCTCTTCTTCCGTGCCCGGCAGGAATCCGATATCTTCGCCCACGGAAATGGTGGCACGCGTGATGATGATTTCGTTGAAGCGTCTCTGCTCCATCGTCTGGGTCAGACCTGCTGCCAGCGTGAGCAGCGTCTTACCGGTACCGGCTTGGCCGAGCAGCGTCACAAAGTCGATGTTCGGATCCATCAGGAGATTGAGCGCAAAGGCCTGCTCTCTGTTTCTGGCGTTAATGCCCCAAACCGTGTGCTTCGGATTGAGGTAGTCATCAATCAAACGCACGGTGGCGCGGTTGCCTTCGACCGACATGACCTGTGCATAGAACGGTGTGGCGCCTTCCTGTTCATACCAAATGAACTGGTTCACGAGGAAGCTCGGAACGAGAGACCCTTCGATCTGATACCAAGTACGACCGTCTTTCTGCCAAGACTTGAGGTTTCTGCCGTGTTCGTCCCAGAAGTTGGCTGGCAGCTTGAGCGTTCCTGAGTAAAGGATGTCGCTGTCCTCGATCATCTTGTCGTTGTAATAATCTTCAGCGACAAGGTTGAGGGCGGCAGCCTTCAGACGCATGTTGATGTCTTTAGACACCAAGACGACGTCGCGGTCTTTGACGCTTTCCTTCAAGCCTTCCACCACGGAAAGAATCTGGTTGTCGGCTTTGCCCTGCGGCAGCATCGGAAGCTTCACGTCAAAGGGCTTGGTCTGAATGAACAGACGGCCAGTTGCTTCACCGTGGTTCAGTGTTTCAAGCGGAATGCCTTTGTCGATCGGGCCTTCCAAATTCTGCAGGATGCCGTCAAGCGTACGGCTGACCTGACGAGCGTTGCGGGCCACGTCGGTCATACCGCTCTTGTGGTTATCGAGCTCTTCGAGCGTCATCATCGGCAGATAGATATCGTGTTCCTGGAAGCGGAAGATACTCGTCGGATCGTGCAGCAGCACGTTGGTATCAAGCACATAAAGTTTGTTCTTGCCGTCGTGCTTGAGATTTTTGTTTCTTCTGTGTGCCAGCGTCGTTTCTTTGAGAACCTCTTTGGTTTCAACCGGCGCGGCGGCTTTAACTTCCTGCTTGGCTTCTTTAGCGGAAATCGGTTCAACGGTTGTTTTCGTGCGCAGAGTCTTCGCTACTACAGCAGGTTTAGCTGCCGCCTTGGTTTTACGAGGCGCGCGGGCTGCTGTCGGTGCCGGCGCCTGTGTCGGCAGTTCGGCCGGAATGTCGGTGAGGACAGATCCCTTAGCGACCGGGGCTTTTGGTAATGGCATATGTGTTCCTTCGGGCTCTTCTTTAGAGGAGAGCGGCTTAAAAATCTATTCTTTCTTTGATGCTCGCCGTCTCAATCAAATTACGAGAGCCGCAATTACAATGCCGATCATTGTAAAGGCCAGTCCGAGTTTGATGACGATCCCGATCATCATTCCGAGCCATGTGGCAAAACCGACCTTACCGCTTTTGAGAAGGTCTCGATGATCAATAAATTCGCCGATGGCTGCGCCGAGCAGCGGCATAAAAATCAACCCCCATAAACCGGTGAAGATGCCGATAATGGTACCGATAAAGGATCCCAAAATGCCGAGTTTGGTTGCCCCGGCTTTCTGCGCGCCGAGCGTCTGTGCAATCCAGTCGACAATCAGACCGATAACGGTCAGCACGGCAAGAATCACCAGCGTCATCACGCTAATTTCGTTGTAATGATCGATGAATGCGGCCAGCCACGCACCTGCAAAGATGAGCGGGAGCCCCGGAATCATCGGGACGATAGTGCCTGCAAAGCCGATGACCATGAGGGCAGCGGCGATGACCCAAAGAATAATATCCAGCATTGATTAATAACCTGCGTGCATTTGTGCCTGTGTGGCTCTGCTGACAAAACGCGTATACATACCTTGGAAGATCAGATTCACGGTACCGGTCGGACCGCTTCGCTGCTTGGCGATAATTGCTTCGGCATCGCTCGGCGCATTGGAATCCACCGCCGGCATCGGCTGACCGTCTTCCCCCATGTCGTCCGTCTTCTGCTGATAAGCGACTTCACGGTACAGAAAGATGATGACGTCGGCGTCCTGTTCGATAGAGCCGGACTCTCGCAAGTCACTCATCAGCGGACGCTTGTTGGGACGGGTATCCACTTCACGCTTTAACTGAGAAAGCGCGATCACGGGAACCTTCAGTTCACGGGCAAGACCCTTGAGGCCGCGGGAAATTTCAGCAATTTCCTGGGCGCGGTTCGCGTCATTGCGTCCGCCGGATTCGCCGGACATCAGCTGGAGGTAGTCAACCACGATCAGACCGAGCTTGCCGCCTACACGGCTCATCAGCTGACGGGCGCGGCTGCGCAGATTCAAAATGGAAATACCGGCAGTATCGTCGATGAAGATCGGCGCTTTTTCCAGAGATTCGGCGGCGTCGTAGAATCCGCGCCAGTTTTCCAGATGACCGGTTTTGAGTTCTGACTGTGGAATTTCTCCCTTGGCGCTGAGGAGACGACCGGTAACTTCTTCGGCTGACATTTCCAGCGAGAAGACCCCGACAGGCAAGCCTTGATTGCTGCCGACGTGCAGCGCGATATTCAAAGCAAACGCGGTTTTACCCATGGCCGGACGACCGGCGATGATAATGAGCTGACCGTCATGCATACCGCTCGTCATACGGTCGAGATCCGGGAAGCCCGTGCTAGTGCCGGAGACATTGCTCGGGTTGTCAATCTCGGAGAGTTCGCGAAGATGATCCGTGTAATCGGCCAAAACCGCGTCGATTTTTTGGAAACCGCTGGACGAGCGGGACAAATCCTCACTGATGCGAAGGACTTTTGCCTGAGCTTCGTCCAACAAATCCTTGGCTTCGCGAGCGCCGGGATTCATGGAGTCATTGATGATGTCGTTACCGGTTGTAATTAAACGGCGGCGAATCGAACGGTCGCGAATAATTTCCGCGTAGCGCAGAACGTTAGCCGCACCCGGACTGTAATCCGCGAGTCGGTTGAGATATTCGAGGCCGCCGGTCTCTTTTTCGAGACCGCCCTCACGCAGGATGTCGTGGACCGTCAGAATATCGGCCGGCTTTCCCTGCGAGAGCAAGCGCTTAATGTTTTCGAAAATTAAGCGGTTTCCGTAGTCATAAAAGTCCTCCGAATCGATTTTTCCGCCGATCAAGTCGAACGTATTGTTATCGATCAGGAGTGCGCCCAAAACACCGTCTTCAGCCTCTTTTGAGTAAGGCGGAGTGCGGTATTGCTGGACTTCACGATCTTCGCTGCGAATATCGGGCATCGTATTTATGAACTTCCTTTTTTCCAAAAGCAGATGAGAAAACTATAGCTGAAAGAGCAGAGACATGAAAAAAAGAAGCCTCCCAAAAATGTGACATTTCTGAGAGGCATTTTGAAGACCGAAGTCTTCAGGAATTTCTTCCTTAATTAGGCTTCAGCAACAACCTGAACGTTGACATTAGCAACGATGTCGTGGTGCAGGTCGATCTGCAGCGGGTACTCGCCGACGGCTTTGATAGCACCCAGCGGTGTACGAACCTGGCTCTTGTGGATATCGTAACCAAGTTTTTCGAGGGCTTCGGCAACGTCCATGTTGGTCACAGAACCAAACAGACGACCGTCGACGCCGGCCTTGGAAGCGATAGTGATGGTCAGACCATCGATCTTGCCCTTGAGCTCTTCAGCCTTAGCAAGACGTTCAGCCTGAGCGCGTTCGAGTTCAGCCTTGTGGGCTTTGAATTCTTCGATCGCAGCTGCTGTAGCACGCTTAGCCTTCTTTGTCGGGATCAGGTAGTTACGAGCGAAACCGTCTTTAACTTTGACGACGTCGCCGAGCTGACCGACGTGAGGAATAGATTCAAGCAGAATGATTTGCATGTTGATTTCCCCCGATTACTGATTGTCGGTGTAAGCAAGAAGAGCAAGGAAGCGAGCACGCTTAATTGCTGTGTCGAGCTGACGCTGATAGTGAGCCTTCGTACCTGTCAAGCGAGCCGGCATGATCTTGCCGTTTTCCTGGATGAAGTCGCGAAGTGTGTCGATATCTTTGTAGTCGATCTGATCAACATGATCAACTGTGAAGCGGCAGAATTTTTTACGCTTGAAAAGCGCGTTCTGCTGATTAGGGTTACGAGGTCTACCCTTTCCTTTGGCACCAAAAGCCATGATTTACTCCTTTTCGAATTCCGTTATATGCAGGACAAGTTTGCGTGAACGCGCCGAAGATGTTGTCAGAAACCCTCTGAATTTCAAACGGCTTCCGAGCTCCACCTCATTGAGAGCCTTAGCAGCCGGACCGACTGCCGCCGCTTCTGCGGAAAAGCTCAGTTTTCTATCCGATCCGGCTTCTTGGACCACCGACATATGGCGAATGGTCAGGTCAAGAATGGGAACAGAAGCTAAGGTGTAGCGGATGACGTCTTTCTTTTCAAGAATTCCGTCCAGTTCGAACGAGTTCACCTCGCAGTCCTAAATTAAGCCTGGGCGTCAGCCGGGGCTTCTTCAGCAGCCTGAGGTGCGGGAGCAGCAGCTTCAGCAGCAGCGCTGGCAGCCTTACGGGCTTCTTCTTTCTCGACAGCCTTCATCATCGGAGAAGGTTCTGTCTCAGCCTTCTTCATTTTCACGGTGAGGTGACGAAGAACGGCGTCGTTGTAACGGAAATTGTTTTCGAGTTCTTCAAGAACTTCGGGGCCGCATTCGATGTTCATCAGAACATAGTGGGCTTTCACGAGTTTCTCGATCGGGTAAGCCAGCTGACGACGGCCCCAATCTTCGAGACGGTGAATCTTACCGCCGTGGCTTTCCACAGCAGCCTTGTAACGCTCAATCATCGCCGGAACCTGTTCGCTCTGATCAGGATGGACGATGAAGCAAATCTCATAGTGACGCATTGAACCTCCTTATGGGAAATAGTCGCCCGGAGCGTCTTCCGGTGTGACAAGGACTAGAAAGTGCGTGATTCTACACCACTTTCAGTAGAAAAAAATCCTGATTACTAAATTAGTTACGAAAAACAAGTCGAGGAATAGCCTTAATGAAAATGAGACCTGCTTGCTTAGCCTATTACTCTACGAACATCTGGGTTGAATGGTGTGTGCTGCGTTTTCTACTATTCGAATCGACCTATTAGAAATTTTCTAATAGTTGAACCTTCCTTGAGTACTCCTGAAGAGAAATTATTTCTCCGGTGTTCGTTAATCGTTGCAAAAAACACATTGGCTACACCTGTCTTTCATGGAGGAGCCGCTTTTCCCATCAGATAGGGCTCCGTGCCGGGATCTGTAGGAAAGGACTTGCAACAGATCAAAAAATCAAGGTCGTGATTTAGCACGACCTCTGACTTTGCAAACTTCAGATTCCGCTTAAGGCGGATACTGATCAGCCAACAGTACGCTGACGCACGGTTTCAAACAAACAAATACCGGCGGCAACGGAAACATTCAGACTTTCGACCGTTCCCAGCATCGGAATCTTCGCCAAGTCACTGCAGCGGCGGCGCGTCAATTGACGAAGACCGTCGCCTTCGGCGCCGAGTACCCAGCCGAAAGCGCCCTTTTGATCAAATTCATAAATGGTCTTTTGAGCTTCACCGGCTGTGCCGATGATCGGAACACCGGCGTCAACGAGCTCAACAATCGAACCCGCCAAATTCGTAACTCGCACAATCGGAACGGTTTCAGATGCGCCGGCGCTGGCCTTCACTGCCGCAGCCGTTAATGTGGCGGAGCGGTCTTTCGGCGTGATTACGGCAGATACTCCTGCCGCATCAGCGACACGGAGGCAGGCACCGAAATTGCGCGGATCGGTCACGCCGTCCAAAAGCAGTAGAAGCGGATTACCGGCGAGATTATCCATCAATGTGTCGAAGGACATGCCGATATCGATCGGTGCAGCTAAAGCAATCAAACCCTGATGCGGAACTTCATGAGAAAAGCCGTCCAGGCGATTGTTGTCGGCCTGCATCAAACGAATGCCGGCCTTTTCAATCTCTTCAATCATCCTGCGCATACGCTGATCGCGGCGCTTCGGATCATAGTAGACGATGCGAATCGACGAAGAATCGCGTTTCATTCTCGAGGACACGGCATGGAAGCCGGCTAGGACTGTATCTTCTTTTTTCATGAGCGTTTCTTTGCAACAGACGGTGCTTTCTTCGTTTTTCTCGCTGCCGGCTTACGCGGCGCGGCAGAAGATTTTACGGTTTTCCTTTTGGCTTCGGTCTTCGGCCTGCTTTGACGATTCTTCGAAACCAAAGCGAATTCTATTCTTCTTGCGTCGAGATCGCAGCGGGCAACCTTAACAGTGAGCTCGTCGCCCAAGCGATAACGCAACCCGGAGTCTTCGCCGTAAATTTCATTGGACTTATCGTCAAAGACGAAGTAATCATCCCCAAGGCCGGAAATATGAATCGCGCCTTCGACATACAAGTCTTCAAGCGTCACAAAGATTGCAAAGGGACTTACACCCGAAATCACGCCTTTAAAGACCTGGCCGAGTTTCTTCTGCATATAGTTGCATTTCAGCCAAGCCATTACATCGTAACTGGCTTCATCGGCACGGCGTTCATGGGCAGAACACAAAAGGCCGAGCTTTTCCCACAAGTCGATATGAGCAACCTTCTTCTTGTCATCGGGTTTTGCCTTGCAGATGATTTCTCTTGTCTGAACCGGAACATCCGCTTCATTGGGTTCAACCAAAATCTTCGGCACGTATTTCCGGCGCCGTAAGATACCTCGGATAGCGCGATGCACCAGCAAGTCAGGATAACGGCGGATCGGTGAGGTGAAGTGCGTATAAGCGTCATAAGCCAGGCCGAAGTGACCGACGTTATGCGGGCTGTAGACGGCCTGCTGCATGGAGCGCAGCAAAATCGTCTGAATCATTGCCTTATCCGGACGATCAGCGATCGATTCCAGCACCTTGGCATAGTCTCCCGGAGTGGGGGAATCTCCGCCGGGCAGCGTCACGCCGAACGGCGCCAAAGTTGCCCTGGCTTTTTCCAGACGATCCTGGCTGGGCGGTTCATGGACACGGTAGAGACACGGAGCCTTATTCTTCTGCAGGAAGTCGGCTGCACAGGTGTTTGCCACCAGCATCATTTCCTCAATGAGGCGATGAGCGTCATTGCGTTCGCGCGGCAGAATCTGTTCGATCTTGCCCTGCTCATTGGCGACAATATAAGTTTCAACCGTCTCAAAATCCATCGCGCCGCGCAATTCACGGCTCTTGATCAGATTCTTGTAAAGATCATAGAGATCCTGAACGTTGCCAAGCACGTGTTCCATGACCTTGGCTTCAGGACCGTTCGGGTTGCAGAGTGCGGCCCAAACATTGTCATAAATCAGTCGTGCCGCCGAACGAATCACAGCTGGGTAGAACTGGTAGGCTTCTACCAATCCGTTGGCGCCAATGATCGCGTCGCACACCATGGTGCAGCGGTCAACCTGCGGATTCAAAGAACACAAGCCGTTAGAAAGCTCTTCCGGCAGCATCGGGATAACGCGTCTCGGGAAGTAGACACTCGTTGTTCTTAACTGAGCGTCCTTATCAATAGAGCAACCGGGTTTGACGTAATGAGAAACATCGGCAATGGCTACGAGCAGACGGAATTTGCCTTCTTCCACAGGTAAGCAGTAAACAGCATCGTCGAAGTCTTTGGCATCTGCGCCGTCAATCGTCACAAACGGAATATCACGGAGGTCTACTCTATCTCGAAGATCGGACTTCGTTACAGAGTCAGAGAAACGCTTAATTTCTTTCTTTGTTTCTTCGGAGAACTTGTAGGGAAGATCGAATTTACGAACCGCGATTTCTGTTTCCATTCCCGGCTCGTCGATCGTTCCCAAAATTTCGACTACGTGGCCGACAGGACTATTAGTGAGAAGGCCTTTATCTTCAAGTTCGGCCACGACGATCTGAGAAGGCGTTGCGCCTAAAGAGCGGCCCGGTGCAATTAAGATCGTTTTGCAAATTCTTGCGTCTTCAGGCACCACAATTCCGACGCCGCGTCTCAGTTCAAAGCGGCCGACAATGCGTTTTAACTTGCGATCGGCAAGTTCGACGATATCGGCTAAAACTCGACCCCTGTAGTCGGTTCCTGCTTCTCTAGCGACAACAATATCTCCGGGAAGAACTTTGGTCATTTCTTCCGGAGAGATGTACATATCGGGAACGTCTTCTTCGCAAATCAGGAATCCGAATCCGTCACGGTGTCCCTGCACCACGCCGGTATGAAGTTTGGCAGAAGAGGTCAGGAGAACAATGTCTTCCCGATTCGTAAAGATTCTTCCTGCCTCTTTCAATTTATTGAAAGCGCGATCAAAGACCTCAGAGGAGATGCCCTTATGAGAAAGCATCACATACTCTTTCAGGTCGTCCATTTCCATCGGGAATCCGGCCGTCCTCAATTCCCGTTCAATTGCCTTTTCAGCCGCTTCCACTCCGGCAGCCAGGGTGGCACGCTGCGGCTTAGCAGAAGTCAACGCAGACTTCTGTGTGGTTTTATTCTTCGTAGTAATTTTGAGCCTCAACTAATTAATGTTGATCCTATTTATGCTGGATTGTAATTGCTGAGGTTGCTAACAAAGTCCTAAGATCGCTCAGAGTGGAGATATTTGATTTCGGCCTTCAGGTACTAAAAATATCAATCCAAATTAAGCACATCCAGCATTCCGAGTCCGCGGAACTGGGGAAGAAGCAGAATTAACAGAACAACAATCAAAAGAAAGACCAGTCCGTAGGCAAACTGATGATCCGTTAACTGCCTGAAGAAACGGTATTGGCCTCCCGACGGATTCTGTTCATAGCGGTAGCCTGAGACTTGGAAGTTTTCAGGGAGCTCTGTTTCCCGGTAATAATCGTTCAGACGATATTCATTCCAAACTTTGGGATCTTTTTGACTTCCGAAAGTATCCAGATCTCCGGGCCTTCGAAGATCTCTCAGATAAATCGGACGACGCTCAATGATTTCCTCTCTTTTACGAAAGCGGATGCCCTGTTCATCCAAAAGCTTCTCGTAAGCCAAATCATGTTTCTTCTGCAGATTGGCAAGAAAACGATAAGCTTTTTCGTCCGCTTGGTATTGGCTATCAGCCTCAATCGTGAAGCATTGGTTTTCCAGATAAACCGATTCGTAATAGGGAATCGGATAAAACTCGGTCGACGAAACAGCCTTAGGGACGCAATAACGAAAAAGCACAGAAACACCGCATGGAAAATTGAAGTTGAATCAAGACCGGCTGTATTGCCGCCTGAACTTGAAAAAGGATTCTAACGACAAAGCGTCGGCTTAAGAAATGTTTCTGCCGACTGCGCCTTTGACACAAAAAGACGGCTCCTTTGCCTATTTTTATCTATGTGAAATCGGTTCGCCTAGAACGAGACGCAGGAAAATTCGGGTCTCGGTGCCGGTTTGGCTCAGCGTTTCTAACGTAGAAACAGCGTGATAAGTGATTTTTGCCTTGGAGACTTCTCAGTCTTCAAGGCTTTTTAGTATTTCAGATCAGAAAAAAGTACGATCAAGCAGGATTACTTTCGAAAAAGATTTGCTCAGACAAAGTTTTGGGGTAGTTGTAGGTATCCGCTTCATCCATACATCCTCTCAGCCAGCGGTAGTACGGTCCAAAAGCTCGGGACTCACGAGTACGAATTCTCAGTCTCGCTCCCATTTTTTCTCCCGAACCCAGTTATGAAGTACTTTGTCGAGCCAAACCGAAGAGCAGTTAGTGACCAGAACCTGATATTTTCTCGTCAAAGGAACCGGCATTCGAATCATCTTTCGGCCTTCTCTGTTAAAAACCTTGTGCCGAAGTTGAGCGCCCAAGTCGAAGTAAATGCCTTTAGCTTGTCTTCCTTACTCAATAGCGATAAACAGCAGACGCCCACTCGATCAGAGAGACTGGCAAGTTCAAACTGAACTTGCAGCAGTTCGTTGATTAGACTGTCTTGCTTGGCGAGTTCCGCCAAAATATTCCGCGGAACATAAGCGACTTCGGCATTTGTGATCGCTAAGTAGTGTCCGGCTCGGGCCGTCAGGAGAAGAAATTCAAGTTACCGGCCGCCAAATGACCAGGTGTGGAAAGCGCAATTGCAGGACTGTCTCCTTTTGTTGAGCCGATCGCACGAGCAGTCACGCCTCTAGTAGCGAGGACCACGTGGTCAACACGTTCACCCAGAGAAAATACTCTTTCTTCTTTCAGCGTTTTGGAAAGACCTAATCTCAAGAAAATCCTCACCAGCACCGGATGAAGGCGATGATGGATCCAAGGCATTACCGGAACTTTAGAAAAAATGGCTCCTGTCGAGTTCGCATTGTTTTTACCTTGAACAATCGATACGTACCAATTTTGAGTGAACCTTGCCATAAGCTCTTTCCAACTAACCTTAGTAACGTGAACCATGCAGAAGCTAGGCAATCATCGAAGGGATGATTAATTTTCACCCTAAGGAATTCCTACGATTCGTCAATAATGGAACGCGTTTTTACCGTAATTAACCCCAAATTAAGTTAAGGATTTGCGTAAAAAGGCTATTAACCTCTCCAAATACTCATGAATTATCGAGAACTAAAAGTCAAATCTGAAACCGTCTCTTTAGAAAGAACGGAAGCATCGAGCGCTTTAGGTCGCGCAAATAGAATTGAAAGTGAGAATTTAAACTAACCACGCAACCCGCTAATGAAATGAAGGCTCGGATAGTTCTAGGGATTTTTGGGACAAAGAAAAACCCCGCAAATCTACGAGGTCTTAAGGATTAGGTCTGGTGCCCGGGACTGGACTCGAACCAGCACGCCCGTGAAGGCGCTAGCACCTGAAGCTAGTGCGTCTACCAATTTCGCCACCCGGGCAACAGAGAAATGAAATTTTACCTATAAGATTCGATTTTTGCAAACACCTATATAGACTCTATTTGTAATAAATTATTTCAAATGAGCTTCGATTTCAATTTATCGGTCCCGGAGAATGCGAAGGGCAAAAAGAAAACCTCGCGAATCTGCGAGGTCTCAGGAATAAATCTGGTGCCCGGGAATGGATTCGAACCAGCACGCCCGCGAAGAGTGCGTCTACCAATTTCGCCACCCGGGCACAGTAAGCCGCAAAATTATTTATCCTCAAGGCAAACGGTTTTCAAGGCCCTGTCACACCATCATTATTCGGGTTTTCTTTTTCCCTCTACTTTGGCTACCAGCTGTCCGAGGCGCATTGTGTCGTACTCTTCGAACGGCTGGTGAATCCAAGGATTATCTCCGAGATATTCGACATAGTAGTCAGGTTCAACCTGAGAGCAGCCTTTCCACCACAAAACAGCAGTGCGAACTTCGGTCACGCCCGGATAGTTGTTCTGAAGGTGCTCAACAACCTTCTTCAAAGTCAGTCCGGAATCGACCAAGTCGTCGACCAATAGCACTCTTCCTTTGAGAGAGTCAGGACGGCTGGAAGCAATGTACTTACCGATGTCCAAACTTCCCTGAATCGTGCCGGCAGCTTCTCTATAGGAGCTGGTCGACAAAATGTTCAGCGGCATATCGAAAATTCTAGAGAGGATGTCTCCGGGGCGAAGGCCGCCTCGAGCTAAGCAAAGCAAAGAATCAAACTTCCAGCCGCTGTCATAGACATTAAAAGCCAGAGTCTCAATAAGGCGGCGATATTCTTCCCAAGAAACGTGAAGATCTTTCATTCCTATTCCTAATTATTCAAACGGGTTATGAAGCAAAATTGTCTGAGCACGATCCGGGCCGGTAGAAACAACTGCGATCGGGCAGCCGGCAACTTCGGACAGACGAGTTAAATACTTCTGAGCGTTAACGGGCAAATCTTCCCACTTTGTAATACCAAAAGTCGGTTCTTTCCAGCCGGGGAAGTCTTCGTAAATGACTTTGCACTGAGCAACTTCTTCAGCGCCGACAGGCATGATGTCGATCCTTTCGCCCTTGTATTCGTAGCCGACGCCCAAACGAACGGTTTCAAAGCCATCCAAAACGTCGAGCTTCATCACAGCCAGACCGCTTAAGCCGTTCCATTCAACAGCGCGGCGAAGAGCAGCACCGTCGAACCAGCCGCAGCGGCGGGGACGACCGGTCACTGCACCGAATTCATTTCCTTTCTTAGCAATGGTCTTGCCGACTTCATCAAAGAGTTCGGTCGGGAAAGGACCTGAACCGACGCGTGTGCAGTAAGCCTTCGTGATACCAAGGATGTAATTGAGTTTCTGAGGGCCGACACCGGATCCGGGGCTGGCAAAGCCTGCAACGGTGTTGCTGGAAGTGACGAACGGATAAGTTCCGTGGTCGATGTCGAGCATGGTTCCCTGAGCTCCTTCGTACAGGAACTGTTCGCCTTCCTTCATCTTAGTGTTGAGAATGTGAGAAATGTCGCGAATCTTCGGAACAATTCTCGGAGCCATTGCCAGCGTATCTTCGATCATCTTTTCGACGTCGACAGGTTCGCTGTTGTAATAGTTCGCCAGCAGGAAGTTGATGAGCTTGCAGTTTTCACGAACTTTTTCTGCAAAGACTTTCGGTTCTGCCAAGTCTCTGACATGGACAGCGCGGCGAGCGATCTTGTCTTCGTAGGCCGGCCCGATGCCACGGCCGGTCGTACCGATTTTCTTATCGCCTAAGGCGTTTTCACGAGCGTGGTCGAGCGCGATGTGGTACGGGAGAACCAGCGGACACTGACCGGAGACAAAAATACGATCTTCGGCATCCATTCCGTGAGCCTTCAGGTCGTCGATTTCCTTCAGCATTGCTTCGGGGCTAACAACTGCACCGTTACCGATGTAGCACTTGACGTGAGGATGCATAACACCGGAGGGGATCAAACGAAGAACCGTTTTCTGGCCGTTGATCACGAGTGTGTGGCCTGCATTGTGGCCGCCGTTGAAACGGACAACGCCTTGTACACTTTCGGTGAGCCAGTCAACGATCTTGCCTTTGCCTTCGTCGCCCCACTGAGCGCCGACAACGACTACATTTTTACTCATTTCATCCTCTTAAAAAATTAACGGTTCGACGTACGGGCCGCTACCGTCCAAACACCATTGATACAAACTAATTCTTCATCCAAGCGGAAAGATTCTTCCAGCGAAGCAACATTGTCTTCAGGCAGTTTTTCAATCACGATGTCGCCGTTTTCGCGAAGTTCACGAATGCGGGACTGCAGGGCGGCATCGTCCAGCCTGTTGGGCGCCAAGATCGCATAAGGACGCTTTGTGTCCATCACGGCGATAATCTCGCGCAGGTATAACGTAAAACCGACCGCGGGACGTTTGCGTCCGAAACGCTCACCGATATCATCGTAACGACCGCCGCGCAGAATCGGCTGATAACGGCCGGGAATATTGACGCTGAAAGTCACGCCGGTGTGATAGTTGTAACCGGCAACGTCAGCGAAATCATAGCTGACGATATCTGCGCCGGATTCACGACCGAGTCTGCGGACGCTTTCCAGAATTTCCGGAATTTCCGGATAATCGGAAAATTCTTCGATAACTTGATTGAGAACGTCTTCCGAACCGAAGAGCATCGTCAGGCGGATTAAATCATCAACGGTTTTCTCTTTAAGAACACCTCTGAGCTCCTCAAGTGCAGAGCGGTCCTTATGACTCAAAGCAAAGAGAATTTGGTCCTGAACAACTTCACTTACAGGATCACTGTCCAGAATTGCCTTGACCACACCGGTGTGGCCTAAATCTAAGAAAATATTTTCAAGACCGAATTGACGCAGAGACTCAATTCCCAAACAGATCACTTCACGTTCGCTTTCCACACTGGAAGAGCCGAACATTTCAACACCGGCCAAGTACGGCTGGCGCGAAGCAAGAGGATGCAGAGGACGTGCATGGAGAACGCTTCCAACATAGCAGAGGCGGGATACACCCGAACGATTGAGAATGTGAGCATCGATTCGAGCAACCTGCGGCGTCATATCGGCGCGGATGCCCATCGTCTTTCCAGTTACCTGGTCGACGATTTTAAAAGTTCTGAGATCCAGATCTCCGCCCGTTCCTGTCAGAAGAGAGTCAACGTACTCCACCAGAGGAGGACGGACGACTTCAAAACCGTGGCTTGTCACCAGTTTTAGGAAAGAACTTCTAAGATGCTCTATGGCCCTCGCCTCTCGTGGAAGCATATCCGCGATATTTTCAGGTAGCAGCCATACTGACATAAAGATCCTTTCTAAAAAAGCAATGAACCGGCCCAAACGAGCACCAGCCCTAAGACTACACTTTCTAACCCGATATAACGGATTTTCTCGCTAGGAAATCGTGAGATAAATCTCACGGCGCGCTTCCATAAATCAGGAGCCAACATAGGTAAAAGGCCTTCAAGTACAAAGCAGAAACCCAGTACGTACAAGAAGGCCTTCATGATTTAGATCACAAAAAATTTATGGTTGTTTATTGGCTTGAGCTTCACCGCGGGAATTCTTGAGATAGTCGAAGAATTCGCTGCTCGGATCCACCACCATCATGTCCTGAGGTTTATTGAAGGACTGGCGATAAGCATCCAGTGAACGGTAGAACTTCGCAAACTCCGGATCTTTGCTAAATGCTTTGGCGTAAAGTTCGTTAGCTTGAGCGTCGCCGGAACCTTTAATGTTCTGAGCGTCACGATAAGCTTCGGCCAAAACAACGGTTCTTTGACGATCGGCGTCAGCCTTGATCTTTTCGGCTTCAGCAGCACCCTTGGAGCGTTCTTCGCTGGCAACGCGCTTACGTTCGGCTTCCATGCGGCGATAGACAGACTCAGAAATTTCCGGTGTGAAATCAACTCGCTTGAGTCGGACGTCAACAACTTCAATACCTAAGTCGGAAACGCGCTTCTGGAGCGCTTCAGAGATTTCTGCCATTGCGCGTGCTCTGTCGCTGGACGTGATGTCGTTTACCGTGCGGCGGTTTACAACCTGGTTGAGCACGTCACGAAGCAGCGCAGACATACGGTCGTCCGCAGCGCGCTCGCTGCCCTGGAAGGAAACCCAGTAGCGGCGCGGATCATTGATACGCCACTTGACATAGGAATCAATCATCAGGTTCTTCTTCTCGCTGGTTTGAACCAAGTCCGCTGCGGGCGTGTCGATTGTGAGAATACGTTTGTCCAAATAGACAACATTCTGAAGCGGTGACGGCAGTTTGACATGCAGACCCGGTGTAGAAACAACGCTCTTTAATTCACCGAGCATGAAGACTAAGGCGTACTCACGCTCGTTGACCGTGTAAAGGCAGGTTCTCGCGAGCAAGGCGCCAAAAAGAATAACAATAACTAAGGAAAGTAATTTTTTCATCTTTCTGTCCTTATCTCAAAGTGCGGGATAAAAGACGGGAAGTAGGCTGACTCGCGTCCGGTGTTAAAGGCGGCTGATCTCCGCCGGGCAGATTATGCGTCTGCTGGGCAGATGAAGCAGGAACGTTCGGCTGCACAGGTGCGGCCGCAGCTGCAGGCGCCGGTGCCGGAGCAGCTCGTTTAGCCAACTGATCCAACGGCAGGTACAACAGGTTATTGGAAGACTTATTGTCAACCATTACCTTGGTCGTGTTGTTGAAGATCTGCTGCATGGTGTCCACGTACATACGGTCGCGGGTCACCTTCGGAGCTTTCTCATACTGTGCGTAGACCTGATTGAAGCGGTTTGCGTCACCTTCGGCTTGAGAGACAACACGAGACTTGTAAGCTTCAGCCTCCTGACGAAGTCGTTCTGCCAGACCGCGGGCCTTAGGCACAACATCGTTGGCGTAAGCCTCTCCTTCATTAATCTGGCGTTCTCGGTCCTGACCGGCCTTAACGGCATCATTGAAAGCGGCCTGAACTTGTTCAGGCGGCTGAGCATTCTGAATGGCGACGGACAGAACCTGAATACCTGAGTGGTAGCGGTCCAGCATTTCCTGCATCAGCTTTTTAACTTCTTCTGCAATTTCCTGCTTGGACTCGAACAAAACGCTGTCCATCTTCTTGCGGCCGACCACTTCGCGCATGGCGGACTCGGCAGTCTGAACAACTGCACCCATCGGATCGCGGGTGCGGAACAAGAACTCTTCAGCGCCGTTGCCCTGCTTAATTCGATACTGAACATTGAACATCACGTCAACAATGTTCTCGTCGTCGGTCAGCATGAGCGCTTCTTTAAGACGCTGTGTACCGCCTCTCAAACCGATTTCAGCCTTACGGACGGAAGAAACGTCGACCAAAGCAACGTCCTGAATCGGATAAGGCAGGTGCCAGCGGAAACCGGCGTTGGTACTTTCGGTGTAGCGGCCGAAAGTCGTCACGACGCCGTTCTGACCTTCCGGAACAATGTAGAAACCGGAAGCGAGCCAAGCGGCCAAAGCGATAACAATGGCGGAAACAGCCATTCCGCCGGAGAATGAAGACGGAACTTTAAACTGCGGGAAAGAGTTTCCGCCGCCGTTTCCATTGCCGCCGCCATTGCCGAACGAATTCTGCTGATTTTTGAATTCGTGGTCTTTGCGCAACGGGGGTTCGTCGAAGTCGTAGTCTTCGTTTTTCTGATTTTGTGTCTGAGAAGAAGCTGACGGCTCTTCTTTCTGAGCATTGCGATTTTGATTGCCTTTGGTGCCCAACATCGAGTTCAGACGATCGTTGAACTGTTTCCAAAGCTCTTCTAAATCTCCGTCATTGTTGTTCTGAGCAAAGCGTCCGGGCATTTCGTTTTTGCTCGGTTCAGCTTTTCTCGGTTCTTCATCAGTCTCTTTGGGAGGCTCTTTGATTTCGTTTTCTTTCTGGGAGGAATCATCCTCCGAGCCTTTTCGGCCCCAACGGGGGTCATTAAGCGACATTGTCGAATATTTCCTTAAAAATCACAGGACATAGGGAACTTGTCCGAGTGAGTTAGACAAGAGAGCAGAGAATTTTAGCACTTGAAAAATAATAATATTTTTAAGATTAAAGACTTATTACATTTAACAAAGAGCTAATCGCGGCCGATCTTTTTCAAAGAAGGCCCCGAAGGAATTACCGCTCAAATTCAGCGAGCCAGTCCTCATTATCGGGAGCCTCTTGGGGCTCTTCCGGCTCTTTTTCTGCTATTTGACGAATGGCGTCTTTGAGAAGATCGATGCCCTCACCGTTTGCGGCGCTGATACCGACAGCTTTCGGCGTTCCGTCCTCGGCACAAGTGATAAACGGACTCCTGCCTTCCAGGTCGATCTTATTGAAAACCAGCAGCTGCGGAATATCTTTAGCGCCGATTTCTTCTAAGACTTTATTGACTTCCGTCATCTGTTCTTCTCTGGCCGGCGTCGAGGAGTCGACGACATGGAGCAGAAGGTCTGCTTGGGCCGCTTCGTCCAGTGTCGATTTAAAAGCCTCGATCAGCTGGTGCGGCAATCCGCGGATAAAGCCCACGGTGTCACTTAAGACGACTTCCACATCTCCGCCGACAAAGCATCTGCGGGCGGTCGTATCCAACGTTGCAAACAACTGGTCGGCCGCGTAAACACCGCCTCGAGTCAGACGATTAAAGAGCGTTGACTTACCAGCATTGGTATAGCCGACCAGTGCGACAGTCAGCACCTCGCCTCTTTGACGAGATTTGCGCTGAGTATTGCGTTGGCGCTCAAGTTTCTTAAGCTGTTCTCTTAACGCTTTGACGCGCGTCGCGATCATTCGACGGTCAAGTTCGATCTGCTTTTCACCAGGACCGCCGGTCTTGGACAAACCGCCTCTCTGGCGTTCCAAGTGCGTCCAGCCTCTGACCAAACGTGTCGACAAGTGAGTCAGTCGAGCAAGTTCGACCTGCAGGCGGCCTTCTCTGGTCTTTGCCCTTTGGCGGAAAATTTCCAGAATCAGATTGGTCCGATCAAGGACTTCAATTCCGACGGCTTTTTCGATGTTGCGCTGCTGCGCGGGAGATAAAGCGACATCAAAAATCAGCGCCTTTGCCCCGTTAGCAAGCGCTTCACTTTTAATTTCTTCGATTTTGCCGCTTCCGAGGAAAGTTTTAGGGTCCGGACGATCGCGTTTTGCTTCAGTCAGACCTGCAACTTGGAAGCCGCAGGATGTCGCTAATTCTGATAATTCAAGTGCCGCGTCTCGATGAATTTCGCGGCCCACAATGACAGAGACGAGCCACACCTTTCCGGGTGTCTCGTCTCCCTTTTGATATTGATAATCCACTATACGGTTTCTGCTTCTTCAGTTCCCTGCTGTTCATTGCCCAGCGGTACGGCGCGAGCCGGAACAACAGTGCTAATAGCGTGTTTATAAACCATCTGAGTTACGGTGTTGCGAAGCAGAACGACATACTGGTCGAAAGATTCGATCTGTCCCTGCAGTTTGATACCGTTCACCAAATAGATGGAAACAGGGATACGTCCCTTACGAAGACTGTTTAAGAATGGGTCTTGTAACAATTGCCCTTTTGTCATTGTTTTTCTCCAAACGGAAATTTCCGCTCATAAATCTGAATAAATTCTAGCTGCGGCACACCGAAATTGTTCTTTGTATTAATCATTTTGGGCGCACATTTAATTCTTCTGCACTTCTATGATCGAAGGACTCTTGTTGGGCGACAACCCCCTTGTGGAGCTGTGTTTCCGCAGCAGATTCTCTTACTACAGTAACTATTTTAGCTGTAAATGCCGTCAGGAAAGATCATTGTTAATGCTTATTTGAGGCACAGAACGGGCAGCGTCCTTCAATCGCGGCTCCTTATAAAAATTCCCGCACTCGGCGGGAATTCTTCGATTAGGCCTTTTGGGCGTAGGGATTCTTGTTCGTTCTAAATTCGATTCGGAGCGGTGTGCCCTCGAGTTTGAATTTATCTCTGAACCAGCCTTCCAAATATCGACGGTAGCTTTCCGGAACATCCTGAAGCGCGTTTCCGTGAACCACGATAACGGGAGGATTCTGACCGCCCTGGTGTGCATATCTCATCTTCGGACGTCCTCCGCCGGCTCTCGGCGGCAGCTGACGAGTCGTGGCTTCGATCAAAGCGCGTGTCAGCTTCGGTGTAGAGAGCTTCATAAACGCAGCGGTATGGGCATCGTTGACTGCGTTGAGCAGGTGATGCAGACCGCGTTTTTCCAACGCGGAGATATAAACAATCTTGGCCCAGCGCAGGAAGTGCAGCTTGCGTTCAAGTTCTTCCTTCACGCGGCGTCTTTCGTAATCGTCCAAGCTGTCCCACTTGTTGACACCGACCACCAAGGCACGACCGCTTTCGAGAATGTAGCCCGCAATGTTGGCATCCTGTTCGGCAATACCGGCGTGCGCATCGAGAAGAAGCACAACCACGTTGGAGCTTTCGATTGCCTGAAGCGTTTTAATCACAGAGAACTTTTCGATTGCCTCAAACACTTTGCCTTTACGGCGAAGGCCGGCGGTATCGATCAGGGTGTAATCACGATCTTTATATTGGAACTCGACCTCGATCGCATCGCGAGTGGTTCCGGGCATGTCAAAAGCAATCAGACGATCTTCACCGATCAGAGCATTGATCAGCGTGCTCTTGCCTGCGTTCGGACGGCCCGCAATGGCAACTTTAATCTTATGTTTGAAATCCTCTTCCTCATCGATTTCCTTTTCGGTCGGGAAAGGTTCCAAAACAAGGTCCATCAAGGCTTTGACCCCTTCGCCGTGGGCGGCGGAGATGGTGTAAGGCTCGCCCAAGGCCAGTTCATAGAACTCGGCCTTAGCCGTTTCCGTTAAACCTTCGGCCTTATTGACGACGAGATAGGTCTTCTTACCGGACTCGCGCAAATTCTGGGCAATTCGCTGATCCTGCGGCGTTAAGCCGGCGCGTCCGTCCACTAAGAACAAGACGACGTCAGATTCGGTAATCGCCAACTGCGCCTGTCCGGTCATCTCTTTGACGATGCCTTCGGTGCGGATCGGTTCAAAACCGCCCGTATCGATGACTAAGTAAGGTTTATCGCCGATACGACCGTCGCCGTAATGACGATCTCGGGTCAGACCCGGGAAGTCTGCCACTAAAGCGTCTCTCGAACGCGTCAGGCGATTAAACAAGGTCGACTTTCCGACATTCGGACGACCAACAAGCGCAATGACTGGAACCATAATTCTTATCTATTCGACAAATAAGCAACGTCGCCTTTACTGGTTTGGAAAATAGCGCCTGCACTAAAAGGCTGTGCCTGCGTTACGATCGGACCGCTCAAACGAACACGCGCCATTTCTTCACCGGTTCTCGGCGAAAGGAAATGAACATAACCGTCTTCATCACCGACAGCCACGGCGCCCGGGAATACGACCGGCGCGGAAAGTCCGCGGTAGAGCATGGTCTTATTGGACCAGCGCTGTTCTCCGCTTTCGCGGTAGAAGGCCTGGACTTCTCCGTTGACGCTGACGGCATAAACGTTGTCTTCGTCAATGGCAGGACCTGCGACGGCATCAATCTTTTGCGTCCATCTCGTCTGTCCGTTGGTGCTGTCCACACAAGTTACAGCGCCCTGGAAGGCGGCGGCGCAAACTAAGTTGTCGCTGAAGGCCGGCGCCCCGACAACGTCAACCAAACGTTCGACTTCGGTCACGCCTTTCGCTTGGGCGACTTGGAATTCAAACATCGGTTTTCCGGAGGCAATATCCAAAATCACGATATGGCCGTTCGGCTGTCCGACTAACAAAAAGTTATCATGAGCCAGCATTCTTGTGGGTAAACGGACCGTCAAAGCGGGCTGACTTCTCTGATAAGTCCACTGCAGTTCGCCGGAGGAAGCTTCAAAAGCAGAGACTCGGGTATCCATCGTGCGGGCGATCACTAGGCCGTGAGAAACCACGGGAGGAGAAGCCAGCTCCGTTGTCAGTTTCTTTTCCCAGCTGACCTTGCCTTCGGCATCCACAACTTCCAGATTGCCGTCCCAAAGACCGACAGCTGTAACGTAGCCGTCAGAGCCGACACCCCCGGTAATCGGGCTGTTAAAAGAAACGGACCATTCGGTTTCACCAGTCCTGGCATTTAAACGAGTCAGCGTCTTTCCGCCGGCTGCAAACACCATATCGTCATATACCGCGGGAACTAAGAAGCCTTCGGCAGAGGAAAGTCCTTTGGACCAAACCTCGGTGACTTCCATGCTCGGTGTAAATTTCACCAGCGGCATGGGTTCATGTTTAGGACTGGAACAAGCCGAAAGCAGAACTGCTGCAGCGACTGCGGCCGCAATCTTGAGTTTTGTACTCATGAATTATTCCTTGGGTAAAGAATTTAATTTGATTTCGATGACGCCGACCAGCGGATTGGTCATAGGCGCATGACGCAAGGCGTCTTCCCAGCTTTTACGAGCAGCGGCAACATCGCCTTTGGCGAGATAGAGGTCGCCCATACGGTCATAAACAGGAACTTCTTCGCCTTTAGCGTCTTTAACTGCATTGAGAACAGTCAGGCCCTGATCATATTTGCCTTCATCAAGATAAACACCAGCCAGACGGACAGAAGCGAGCGGCTTGAGTTCGGGATACTTGTCGGAATCAACGATCCACTTGAGTGCTTTTTCTGCTTCGGCATACTTACCGGCGGTTTCCGCATTATGCGCAGCAAGCAGAGCCCCCATTCCGGCGTACGTCGTCGAAGCATAGCTTTCGTGCAGACGGCCGGCGATTGCCTGAACGCGAGCCTCATCCTTCATATTGCTTGCCTGAATCATCTGTGCGTACAGAACACCGGCATCCGTCGATTCTTTCATCTGATACCAGCGCCAGCCCTGAAAACCGGCGGCGCATAAGCAGGCGACCGTCACGACGGTCAAAATTAAGTTACCCCATTTCTCCCACCAAGCCTTAATCTCGGCAAGGGACTCTTGTTCTTCTAAGTCATAGGCCATGTAATGTATCTCCCGGTCTATTTAAAGGTTCTAAATTCAATTTCTAAAAAAAGAAGTAAACGTAAGGGGACGCCGGTCCCCTCTTCTTTTTAAACGTGCTGGCCGAGTAACGAGACCGCTTCGTCGATCGTAAGCGTCTTCTGTTCACCGTAACCTTCAAGGTTTTCACGAAGTGCTTTGAGGCCGACCTTTCCGGCCGCCGCTTCGTCGGCTCCGATCACCAATGCATAAAGAGCTCCTGAAGCATCGGCGCGCTTCATCTGGTTGCCGAACTTCATGCTGCCGCTGTGGATGATCGTCGCGATATCAGCATCTCTGAGTCTTTCAGCTGCAGACAGTGCGTTAAGGTAAAGCGCCTTGTCCCAAACGACGTAAACGTCGCATTCTCTGGATTCGGGCTTAACGCCGCATTCCTTCATGAGTTCAAGCACGCGTTCAATGCCCATGGCAAAACCGCAGGCCGGAGCATCGCGTCCGCCCAGCATTCCGATGAGCGGGTCGTAGCGGCCGCCCCCGCAGATTGTGCCCTGAGCACCGAGTTTATCGGTCACCCATTCAAAGACCGTGAGGTTGTAATAGTCCAAACCGCGGACCAGTCTCGGATTGACAACATAGTCGATACCTTCGGCTTTCAAAATTGCTTCCAGGTCTGCAAGGAACTGTTTAGATTCTTCGCCTAAGGAGTCATAGAGCTTCGGCGCATTATTGACCAAGTCCTGCATGTCGGGGTTCTTGGTGTCGAGAATGCGCAGCGGGTTGGAATAAAGACGACGAGAAGCGTCTTCGTCCAGAATATCTTTGTGAGCCTCGAAGTATTGGATCAATACTTCTCTATAGGCTTTGCGGTCTTCAAGCTGGCCTAAGCAGTTGAGTTCAAGGCGAACCGGAGCAATTCCGAGGCGCTTCCAGAGGCGGTTAAGCATCAGCAGCTGTTCGGCATCCGTATCCGGGCCTTTGAAACCCATGGCTTCCATGCCGAACTGATGGAACTGACGATAACGTCCTCTCTGGGGGCGTTCGTGACGGAACATCGGGCCCATGTACCAAAGACGCTTCGGTCCTTCATAAAGAAGATTGTGTTCAATACAGGCACGTACGACAGAGGCCGTGTTTTCCGGACGCAGAGAAAGCTCGTCGCCGTTTAAGGAATCGACGAAGGAATACATTTCCTTTTCAACGATATCAGTCACTTCGCCGATACCGCGTTTAAACAGACGAGTCTGTTCGACGATCGGAGTACGAATGTGCTGATAACCGTAAAGTTTCGCCAGAGAGGAAGCTTCTTTTTCAAAGAAGTGCCAAAGAGGGGCATCTTCCGGCAGCATGTCGCTCATGCCGCGAATTGCCTGAATCTTTTCAATCGCCATTATTGTTCCTTAGCATTTTGGTAATTTTTCTGAACGTACTCTTCGATGAGCGAATGGAATTCTTCGCTCATCTTCGGCCCTTTCAAAGACCCCCATTTCTTACCGTCGATAAAGACGGGAGAAACCGGCGCCTCGCCTGAGCCCGGCAGAGAAATACCGATGTTTGCATGACGGCTCTCTCCGGGGCCGTTCACGACACAGCCCATCACCGCCACATTCATGTTTTCAACTCCCGGATTATGCTTGCGCCAATCCGGCATTCTCAACTTAATAAAATCCTGAGTTTCCTTTGCCAGCTCCTGGAAGAGGCAGCTGGTCGTGCGTCCGCAGCCCGGGCAGGAAACAACCTGAGGCGTGAAGTTCCTCATCCCGAGAGCCTGCAGGATCTCGCACGCAAGTTCGACTTCCGCTGTACGAGACTGGCCCGGTTCCGGTGTCAGCGAAACACGGATCGTATCTCCGATATTTTCCAGCAGGAGCACGGAGAGTGCAGCGGTCGTAGAAACCGTACCTTTAAGTCCCATTCCGGCCTCGGTCAAACCGAGATGCAGAGGATAAGCACAGCGAGCCTCGAGCTCACGGTAAACGGCGATCAAATCCTTGACACCGCTCACTTTCGCGGAAATAGCTACCTGAGAGGGCTTCATACCGAGCTCAACAGCTCGATCCGCATTTTCAACCGCGCTTCTTACTAAGGCCTCACGAAGTACTTCTTTTGCGTCGAGCGGATTCTCGAGCTTTTGATTTTCCGACATCATGCGGGCCAAAAGATCTTGGTCGAGCGAGCCCCAGTTGACGCCGATTCGAACGGGCTTGTCATACTTCTTCGCGAGCTCAATCATTGTGCGGAAATTTTCTTCCTGCTTGTCGCCTTTTCCGACGTTGCCGGGATTGATTCGATACTTAGAAAGCGCCTCGGCGCATTCGGGATATTCGGTCAGCAGTTTGTGGCCGTTGTAATGAAAGTCGCCTACCAGCGGAACAAAGCAGCCTGCTTCATCCAGCCTCCTGCGAATTTCAGGGATCGCTTTTGCAGCTGCCGGAGTGTTGACCGTAAGACGAACAAGCTCGCTTCCTGCCTGAGCGAGCTCTAAAACTTGTTTGGTCGAGGATTCGACATCGGCCGTATCCGTGTTCGTCATGGACTGGATCACTACGGGGCGGCCGGCGCCGATCTCAACGATATTGTCCTTCCAGCGGACAATCATCGGTTCTTTTTGTGAAGAGGACATTCGTTATTTTTGAACCAAAGTAAACACGGTGGAAGTCGCGCGATTATTGATATTCAGATCAACAGGTGCGCCGTCAACTTTCACAAAGCCCTTAGCACGGTTGCCGACGGAGACTTTGAAAGGATACAGAACTTCATAATCCCGAGTTTCACCGCTCTTTAACTGAGCATTGTGAACGAGCTTCTTGTCCTGGTAAACACCGAACCAACATTCCCCGCCTTCGGCACCGATCGTCACTTTGTACGTTCCGTTGGCGGATTTCGGAACCACGAGGTCCCAGCGGCCTTCAGCTTCGTTATGAGTCAGCGTCAGCAGTTTAGACGGAGCAGCAGCTGCCGGCGCTGCAGCGGCAGCTGCCTTCTTGGCCTCTTCTGCTAAGCGCTTTTCTTCAGCAACTTTCGCTGCGGCTGCTGTCTCAGCTTCTTTTTGCAGTTTTTCTTTTAATGCGGCATCCCGATCAGCCTGTGTCTGAGCTTCTGCTGCGGCCGGAGCCGAAGCAGCGGCAGCGGGCTGAGGAGCGGGTTCAACCGTTGTGTTGGAAACCAAAACAGGAACGGCTTCAGGAGTCTTTGCAAGTTCAGAAGCCGGAGCGGCTGCCTCAGCCGGCTGTGTAGCCTCTGCCTGAGGAACTTCGGCAGCTTTTTCGGTTTTTTGACTCATGTAGTAGTTGTAGCCGATCCAACCCAATGCGATTACAACTGCTAAGAAAAGCAGTCCGGCAATAAACTTACCGACAAAGTTTTTCGGCTGAGCATCGTGATAAGGAGCGAGCTCCTGAGTCGTGCGGCGGATGAACGTACGCGGGTCTTTATCGTCCGGAGCCAATGCCGCATTAAAGAGCGAAATGATCTTGGCTTCATCGACGCCTAACAAACGGGCATAGCTGCGCAGGTGGGCGCGAGCGTAAACAGGGGTCGGAAAAACTTTATAGTTGTCCGACTCCAATCCTTCGATCTGATCCGGTGAAATTCTTAGCTGAGAAGATACCTGATCAATACTCAATTCTTTATTTTCACGAGCAATACGCAACAAGCCGCCGTACGTCGTTGCTTCAGACGGCTGGTCTTTGGCTTCCAAGTTGATATTGTTCTCAGACATTTTTCTCGCCTCCTGTTGCCTTTGCCGGGCTCTTAATCTCTTTGATGATTATCTCGCGATTTGCTCTCTTTTCTGCGAGCTTAGTACGGTCTTTAATTTCCCCGGCCAACTGACCGCAGGCCGCATCGATATCGTCACCGCGGACCTTTCTCACAGTAGTGACAATACCTGCGCCGTTCAGTCGGTCGGCAAAAGCTTTAACCTCTTCGGGCTTACTGCGCTCAAGACCGGATCCCGGGAAGGGATTAAAGGGGATCAAGTTGAACTTGCAGGGAATGTCCTGAACCAAAGTAATCAGTTCTTTGGCCTGTGCGAGTGAATCATTCACGCCGCCGATGAGAATATATTCAAAGGTGATGAAATCTCTCGGGGCGTGTTCCAAATAACGCTTGCAGGCCGCGAGCAGCTGCTCGAGCGGATGCTTGCGGTTGACCGGCATGATCTTGTCTCTAAGCTCATTGTTCGGAGCATGGAGACTTACTGCCAATGCGACCGGACACTGTTCGGCAAGCTTATCCATCTGCCTGACCAGGCCGGAAGTGGAGACGGTAACGCGGCGGCGGGATAAGCCGTAGGCGTTATCGTCGAGCATCAGTTTCAGGGACGGGATGACAGCGTCCAAATTCTGGAGCGGCTCACCCATGCCCATCATGACAACATTGGAAATTACTCTTTCGTTTTCATCGGTGATACCGAGATCTTTTCTTAAAGTGTGTTCGGCATGCCAAAGCTGACCAATAATTTCCGATGCTTTCAAATTACGGTTAAAGCCCTGCTTACCCGTCGAACAAAACAGACAGTTCATTGCGCAGCCGGCCTGAGAAGAGACACAAAGCGTGCCGCGGCCGTCCTGAGGAATATAAACCATCTCAACGGCGTTACCGCTGCCGACGTCAAGCAGCCATTTACGAGTTCCGTCAGCAGCTGTTTTATCCCGAATGATTTCGGGACCCCGAATCTCAGCAACCTTCTCGAGTTTGGCTCGGAAGGACTTGGCGAGATCCGTCATTTCAGAAAAATCGCGTGCTCCGCGGCGATGAATCCAACGCTCAAGCTGTTTCGCACGGAAAGGCTTCTCTCCGAGATCTTCACAAAACTTCTTCAGCCCCTCGGCATCAAATCCAAGGAGGTTCACTTTCTGAGGCAACTTTTCTTCTGTCATGATCGGGTGTTATCCCCGCTTGCGCGGGGATATTCTTTACATCGCTAACTAAACTACATGCGCGGTCGATTAACGGCCGGCGTAGATGTCCATCTGCGGGAAGAAGAAAGCGATTTCAACGGCAGCTGTTTCAGGGCTGTCGGAGCCGTGAACAGCGTTAGCGTCGATAGACTGAGCGAAGTCGGCTCTGATGGTGCCCTTGGCAGCCTTCTTCGGGTCGGTAGCGCCCATGAGTTCACGATTCTTCATGATGGCATTTTCACCTTCGAGAACCTGAATCTGAACGGGACCGGAAACCATGAAGTCAACCAGATCTTTGAAGAAGGGGCGTTCACGGTGAACAGCGTAGAAAGCTTCGGCTTCCTGGCGGGAAAGCCACTTCATTTTGGAAGCAACAATCTTGAGGTTGTTAGATTCAAAGCGGGAGTAAATCTGACCGATAACGTTTTTGGCAACTGCATCGGGTTTAATAATCGAAAGTGTGCGTTCAATAGCCATTTCAATCTCTTAAAAACGAAAAAAGTAAAAAATAGAAATGCAGAGGATTCCGCACTTCTTTTTGTCTAAAAGACAATCGGTTGATTTTATCATGCAGGGATTAAGGACTAAGGTTTTACGAGAGGCTGAAACGCCTGATTACTTAGTTTTCCGCTGTGCAAGGTTTCCTGCAACCGGTCAAGGTGCAGGCGTATTCGAAGGTTTGAAACGGTAGGTCAGGCCGAGCAGGATCAAGTTAATCACAGCTACCACGATGAACGTCTCCAAACCGGAAGAAACAAGTTCTGTGGCGCGATCCTGCCAGATCATTTTCGGAACTTCAATAAAAACTACGGCGGTAAATGCGACCGGAAGAATGATCGCGAAGCGAAGTGCTTTGAGGGTCACGAGTTTGCTTTCGACATAGAAGCTTCTGGCAAACCAAATCGAGGGAAGGATAAAAAGCAGATAGATCGCGACAGAAGCTTTGACAAATGTGTAGGCGTGGATCATCAGTCCTCCGTTTACCGAAGCGATATCGTGCACTACCCAAACCAAGAAAGCCAGCATGCCCGGTTCAAACAGCATGATTAAAGACAAAATCAGCACAGCAGAAACCGGAAGTCTCGGACGATGGATCTTTAACTGCCGCGCCAGCCATAATGAGCAAAACAGCATCACAGTTGTTGCAATCAGTGTGCGGACAGCCATAAGAAATTCCATGCGTTCACTCCTATTTCTTTTCCCGATCTTTCTTCGGCTGGTGACTAATGGGATAATTATCCGCTACCTGCGGACTCATTCTCAGGTAAGCAGTGATCACCATGAGCACTGCAATATAAGCACCCATCGTATATCCGGCAGGAATCGCCACCGTAAATCCGTGAGAGCCCAAGATAATGAGCGGCAGAATGCCGGCTGCCAACACAATAAAGAAAGCCGAGGACCACATGATTCTCAGTGCCCGAACCAGGCTTTCGCGGTTGTGACGGATGTAAAGCAGCCAAGAAGCAAAAATGCTTTGACCGATGGCAACCAAAATACAAATCATGGCGAGCGCCACATACAGCTGGTCCAGCGTGGCCATCTTATGAATGGTTCCGTAAAGCAGCGATATGCTCGGAGACTCGTAATTGGCGCTGGTAAAGCTCAGCCACAGAGAAGGAAGAACATCGCGAATCAGACTAATTGAAAGGAGCGGCAGTCCAATAAACAGGAAGACAATACAAAGCGCCAGCCCCCACGTCGAGATGCCCTGCCCTTTGGTTTTGACGACATAGGTCGGAAACCAGACACAAAAGCCCAATGCAAACAAAAAAGCAAACCAGTACTCAAATACTCCGCTTTCTTCCACTCTCTTTCTCCTTAGTTTTTATTTGTTTATTCGTTGCTGAATGTTTTTCCAGCGGCCTCAGAATACTTTACGTAAATACCCACGCCTAAGGCAAGTACCAGCGACAGGCATAAGAACGGTAGGTCTTCTTTGGCAAGATTTACTCCGAAAGATCCGAACAGCAGATACGGCGCAGCTGCCTGAGACACCAGATTTAAGAGGTAGCCGAGACCCGTGAAGAGCAGGACTAAATTTATCGTCCCGCGGGCGCGGCTTTCCACGATAAGGTAAGCCGCATACAAAAAAGAAATGATGGCCCCGGTCGACAGTCCCCAGCTCATCCAAGAAAGCGTCAGTACCGAACCCACCCCCCAGGATGCAAAAGGCAGCATCGTGTTGTTGAGCTCGGCGTTATTCACGTACGTGAGCACGGGCAAAAGGATCATCAAAATAGAGGCAGAAAATGCCAGACCGAAACTTAAGTCCTTCTTGAAAAATTTTAGGGCGAAGGCCGGCACTAGAATGATGACCAGCAGCTCCGCCAAAATTTTTACAAACAGAATTACGATCTGAAAAACCAAAGACGTCATTTCCGTTAAATCTTCGGTTCCTCGGATCGAGCTTCCTGCTCAGCCTCTTCAGTCATTCCGCCGATTTCGATTTCATCGATTTCGTCGATTTTTTCCGGCTTGGGACCCGGTTCAAAAACGGCAATGCTTTCAACGTGCGCCGTATGCGGGAACATATTCATCACGCCGGCAGACAGCAGTTTCCAGCCGCCTTCCCTTACGAGCAGCGCAGCATCGCGGGCCAGCGTTGCCGGATTGCAGGAAACATAAACCAAACGAGCGGGACGCTTATCCGTGTCCGCGAGCGAGCGGCAAAGCGCCATAGCGCCTTCACGAGGCGGATCGATCAGAACACGATCCACGCCGCCAAGCTTGTTCCAGACGGCATCCCAATCGTCCAGCGTCCAGTCAAACAGGTTACGAGCCTCAAATTCAGTCTTGTCTGCGAGATTATTGTCTTTTGCACCTGCACGGGCACGATCAACCAGTTCGGTGCTTCCCTCGATACCGAGAACTTTTGCTGATCTTGTCGCCAGCGGCAGCGTAAAGTTGCCGAGACCGCAGAAGAAATCAATGACTTTGGACGAGGGTTCAAGATGCAGCAGACGAAGCACTCTGGTGACCATCACTTCATTTAAGCGATGATTTACCTGAGTGAAGTCTGTCGGTCTGAAGACGACTTCCACACCGGTTTCTCGATGGTGCAGTTTCAGTCGAGTCGCATTTTCAGGGTCCATCGGATAAATGGAATCCGGGCCTTTCGGCTGATACCAAAAATCGACGCCGTAGTCTTTTTGGAACTGTCTGAGTTTTGCTTCATCATCAGCCGTCAGTTTTTCCAAGACACGAAGCACTAAAGCCAGCGCTTCATCTGTCACGGCCAACTCAATCTGAGGAAGCTTCTTGCGAAGCGATAAAGAGTTAATGAGTTCGCGCAGGGGAACCAAAAGATCGCTGACACGCTTGGGAAGAATTTCGCAGCTCTTCATGTCTGCGATAAAACTGGAACGCTTTTCATGGAAGCCCACGAGCACGGTTCCTTTTTTCGCGACTTCACGCACAGACAGACGGGCACGATGACGGTATCCCCATACAGAGCCGTAGATCGGTGCCAGAACCTGTTCAGGGCGGACTCTGCCGATATGCCACAAGGCGTCCATCAAAACCTTTTGCTTCATGGCCACCTGAGCATGGGCCTCGAGATGCTGCATGGCGCAGCCTCCGCAGCTGCCGTCCTTGACGCCGAAGTGAGGGCACTTCGGCAAAACGCGAAGCGGGGATTCCTTATAAATTTCGGTTGTCAGTCCTAATTCAAAAGAAGGTTTGCTGCGGTAGACCTCGTATTCGACTTTCTCGCCGGGGAGCGCCCCCTCGATGAAAACGACTTTACCGTCACGGCGTGCGACACCGCGGCCTTCCTGATCCAGAGACTCAATAACGGCGACATACTTTGCCCGTTCTTTTTTAGCTCGTGCCATGAATTTTCCTAACTACTAACTTAGCGCTTTTGGAGCATTGTAAGAGGATCGATCGGTTTGCCGTTTTTACGTATTTCAAAATGGACACGGGGAGAAACATCCGTTGTTCCCATCACGGCAATCGCCTGGCCCTTACGAACTTGATCGCCCTGTTTTACCGAGATCGATTTCACCCGGCCATAGACAGAAACACAGCCGTCTTTATCGCGAATCATCACGACCTTACCGTAACCCTGGACCTGACCGTCAAAAAGCACCGTACCGTTCACAGCAGCGTGAACCTTTTCGCCTTCGGATCCAGCGATATCGATACCTTTATTCAAGCCGCCGAAATTCTGAATAATCTTTCCTGAAGCCGGCCAGCCGTAGGTGCCGTTTGCGCTGCCGACAGAGCTACTTGAAGAAGCGGTCTGGGTAGTGCTTGCAGATGCGGCAGGAGCAGCGCTTGAAGAGGTCGAGGGCTTAGCAGAACTGCTCGAACTCGTCTGTGTCTTGGTGTTGGCTTCAACTCTGCGGATATTGGCGTCCGTTGAAGACGATACGGACAAGCGAAGTTTCTGACCGACCAATAGGTGGGACGGATTCGTCAAGTGGTTTTCGCGCGCAACCACGGCGGGATCGAGGCCGTAGCGGGAGGAAATCGCATACAGCGTGTCTCCGGGCTTAACGGTATAGACGGATGCCGTCGCTGAACCGTCCGTTATCGGGGCATTGCCTCCGGTAAACGAACAGCCGGCTATCACCGAAGCAAACACCATCGGCCAAAGATACTTACTGCAATTCATAACTCCTCCATGAGCCTCTTTTATTTCTCTACCGAACAGATTTTAAGTAAAAACCGTCCTAATCGTCAGAACAAATCGAATTATTCTCAGGACTGAAAGCTGTTACACCACGTCCGAACGGTATCCAGCATCCCGTAATTCGTCATATCCACTTGAAGCGGCGTAACGCTGACGTAATTGTGCGATGTTGCCCAGAAATCGGTTCCCTGAGTGCTGTCACGCGCGTCACCGGCGGCGCCGAGCCAATAAATCGTCTCGCCTCGCGGATTAACCTGCTCAATCACGGATTGGGCGGCGTGACGACGACCGAGACGTGTCACGACTAACCCAGAGAGCTGGTCAATCGTTGTGTTGGGGATATTGACATTCAAAAGGAACGGCGCAGGAAGCGGACTTTTAATAAAGTTGTCCACAATGTACTCGGCCACCTCCGCGGCGGAATCCAAACAAGACCAGCCCGAATGCACCTGAGAAAAAGCAAAGGACGGGCAACCGAACAAGAATCCTTCCATAGCGGCAGCGACGGTTCCTGAATAAAGCACGTCGTCACCCATGTTCTGGCCGCAGTTGATGCCGCTTAAAACGATATCCGGTTTTTGAGGCAGCAAGCCGGTTAAAGCAATATGGACACAATCCGAAGGCGTACCGTTCACAAAGAAAACATTTTCCTGAACCTGACGAACGGAAAGCGGACGGTTAAGCGTTAAGGAGTTACTGGCCCCGCTGTGGTTTTGTTCGGGTGCAACCACTGTGACATTGCCGAATCGGCGGATACGACGGGCGAGTTCCTGAATACCGGGCGCTAAATAACCGTCATCGTTTGAAATCAAAATATTCATCGCTTTCCTCAGATAGCCGAAGTTTTCAGTCCTCAATTATCGCGATTTTCCGACTTCTTAGCCAATGCCGCGAGCGCAGACCGAGGACTATCAGAGGAAAGAATTTTTAGAGGCGCCCGAAAAAGCAAAAGCCGCAGGTATGCTAAATCTCTGCGGCTGTGCATCGATGTCGGCAATCGGCCGACGAAATTATTTGTCCTATCGAATAGATTAGGCGGTAGCCTTAGACAGGGTCATTCCTGCGGAAACAGCAACGACTTTTTGCTTCTTCTCTTTTTTCTCAGACTTCTTAGCAAGGGAGATCAACTGAAGAGAAGCCCCGGCTAATAAAAGACGAGTTTTCATTGGAAGAGATTCAGGCATTTAGTCCTCAAAGGTTGTTATGAAATCACCTTCCAATTTAGTAATTCAATATGACAGCTTTATGACAAAAATGAGATAAATCTCAAAGTTTAGTGTTTATCCTTAGACGCTTACCATGACGCGGTAACCTCTTCTTTCAAGTTTGTCGCGGATTTTACAAAGTGACTCTTTATCTGCCTTTTTTAAACCGGCCGCCGGTGTGTCGCGGTCAAGGGTGTAAATCATGACTTCCCGAGGCTTGATTTCTTCCAGCACATCAATCCACGGATCTACAAACTCGTCTGTCGTGTTATCCACGGACTGTCCTTCAAACTCACCTTTCATGAACATCGTCTGAATAATCGGACGAACCGTCATGTTTTTGAGTTTCTCGATGACACCTTTTACATCGTACTTGGCGTTCGGACGATCAATGCGCTTGATGTAGTCCGCGTTTACGGTATCGAGCTTCATAATCGGGTTGTCCACTTTTGCCAAAGCTTTAACAACCTTCTCGCGCGCAAGGAAGGTAGAGTTGCTTAAGACGCTGATTTTTGCGTTGGGAAAATAGCGATCTCTAAGCTCAATCGTGTCATCAATGATGAGGTCAAAATCAGGGTGAGACGTCGGTTCTCCGTTACCGGCAAAAGTAAAGACATCGGGAACGACGCCTGTTTTCTGCAGATAAATAAGTTTCTTTTCCAGAGCTGTTCGAACTTCTTCCCGCGTAGGGAGCTTGCGTTTGGCGTCGTGGTCTTTATTAAAGCCGCATTCGCAGTACACGCAGTCAAAAGAGCAGACTTTGGCTTCAGCCGGCAAAAGATTGATCCCTAAAGAAGTACCTAAGCGTCTGGAATGAATCGGTCCGAAGATTGGTGAAGGAAAAAGAATACAAGCCATGCCGACCTCCTCCGTGAGAACCGCAAATAACAAAAAAGGCTGCCACTTGGACAGCCTTTCGAGAATTTGTGGTCGGGGCGGCGGGATTCGAACTCGCGACCCCTTGCACCCCATGCAAGTGCGCTACCAGGCTGCGCTACGCCCCGACCCAAGAATCGTGATATTACACGATTTTTTTTAATTGTGCAAAAACTCTTCGATTTTTTCTAAGTTATAGACGACAGAATCAAATTCTTCCCAATCGATTTCCGGCTGAGAAAAGGTCCCGGCCCCTTCAAAACCAGGGAAAGAAGTCTCCGGAAGCTGTGGTGCAGATGCACCGGCTTTTGCTTCTCTGTCTTCTTTATTCAAAATTTCTCTTGCCGCATCAATACGATAGCCGTCTCCGTAGAGAAGCTCCCGTATTCTGCGGGCAATCAAAATATCTTTTGCGCGGTAAGCACGCTGGCTTCCGCGCTTCATCGGTCTGAGCTGAGAAAATTCTTTTTCCCAAAACCTCAGGACATAATCTTTTACACCACAAAGTGAGCTCGCTTCCCGAATCGGAAAATACCTTTTCGAAGGTATCGGCGGCAATTCAGGAAGCTTTTTCTTTCTAGGCATCCGCTATCAAGCCTTTTGGCGGAGGTTGTAATCGATAAAGTCCGTCAGTTTCTTGGAAGGATGGAAGTAGACATCCAAACGGGTCGGAGCGTCAAACCATTCCTTGGCCTCCGGATCAAAGAACATTTTGTAGGCTCTTCCGCAGATTTCAAACCTGCCGAGTGTCGTGAGTTTTACTTCCTCTCCGGTTGCCAAAACATCCGAAATGGTCTGGAAAAACTGAGTCACAAAAACTCGAGACATCTCGCGGCTGAAGCCGAGCTCTTCGAAGAGAACTTCTTTGAGCGTGCTGCGGTTCATTGTGTTCTTATCCCCAAGCAACTCTTTGACGAGTTCAAAATTGTCAGGACCAATGTTTGCCATGACTTCCCCTTAATCTCTCAAGACTGCACCCTCTTTAGCGAGGGCTTCTACCACAGCGGCGACGGCCTCATCAGCCTCTTCCTCAGAAAGCTGAGCATCCGGGCGCTGGAGCAACATGTTAAACGCAAGGCTCTTCTTCCCTACATTAGCACCATCCTGGGGTTTGTAAAGATCAAAGAGTTTGAAAGATGACAAACTCAGCAGGCGCGGATCCTTCTTCGCAGCCTTGCGAACGGCATCCATCAGCTTCTGAACCGGAACTGCATCGTCAATGAATACGGCGATGTCGCGGGACATCGGCTGGAACTTAGACAGACTGCGGTTGACCGGTACTCCGATATCAAGAAGCGCTTCTTCCTTGAGTTCAAAGACTATCGGAGAATGCGGCAGCTCATACTTATGAGCCAATTCCGGGTGAAGCTCACCGATAAATCCGATTTCTTCGCCGTCGAGATAAGCCGTGGCGGCGCGTCCCGGATGGAGTGCAGGATGGTTAGATTTTTCGAAGCGGAGATTGCGGCCCGGAAGCAGCATCTCTACTGCGCCCTTTAAGTCGAAGAAGTCAAAGTTTCTGGCCTTCTCTCCCCACTGAGCGGGACGGGCAGAACCGTATACCAGTGCGGCAAGATGCAGCGGCTGATACACGCCTTCAACGGCGGAGTCGGAACCCTTAACGGAAGGATCACGCCTGAAGATGCGGCCCAATTCAAACAAAGCGGCTCTGTCAGCCTTGCGATTGAGGTTGTACTTAAGGCGATCCACCAAACCTGAGATCAGCTGTGTTCTCATCACAGCCATTTGAGAAGCGATCGGATTCAAAACCTTGATCGGATCTTTCACTTCGGCAAAGTCTGCTTCAGCATCTTCACTGATGAAGGAATAGTTAATCAGTTCCTGGAAACCTAAACCAGCCATCTTCTTGCGAAGTTCATGACGGTCGAGTTTTGCTTCAGAACGTTCGAGCATAGCTACGCGAGCCAGCGGCGGAATTTCCGTCAGGTTCTGATAACCGTAAAGACGAGCAACTTCTTCGATCAGGTCTTCTTCAATCTCAATGTCAAAGCGATAGCTCGGCGCATCTACAACGAAGGTGTTTCCTTCTTTCTTGAAAGAGAAGCCTAAGCGAGTAAAGCACTCGGCCATTTTGTCGTCGGAGATATCTGCACCGATGACTTTTCTGCAGCGGTCAGCTCTCATGCGAACGGGTTCGCGAACGGGCAGCTCTTCGATTTCGTCGACAACCGGACCGACCTTGGTTTCAGAGGTACCGCAGATCTCGAGGATCAGGCGAGTGATGTATTCCATGTGATCCACATTGGACTGGAAATCCACACCGCGCTCGAAACGATAGGCAGCATCGGTCGAGAAGTTTAATTTTCTGCAGCGGCCCTGAATGGCTTTGGGCCACCAAAAGGCAGCTTCAATAAAGACATTCTTCGTCTCCAGCGAGACGGCGGCATGATCGCCGCCCATGATGCCGGCGATGGCTTCAATGCCGTTGTTGTCGCTGATCACTCCGAAATACGGATCGATATCGACGGTCTGACCGTTGAGCAGTTCGCCCTTCTCGCCTTCTTTACCCCAGCGAACAGTCAGCGGACCGTCAAGCTTATCGAGGTCAAAAATATGAGTCGGACGGCCGAGCTCGAGCATGACGTAATTGGAAATGTCCACCAACGCAGAAATCGAACGTTGTCCAGAACGTTCCAGGCGGTCCTTCATCCACTGAGGCGTCGGAGCCTTCGCATTTACGCCGCAGACCACACGGCCGGCGAACCGTCCGCAAAGATCCGGGGCCTCATTGCGTACTTCGTGAACGCGGTCGCAGGTGGCCGGAACCGGAGAGAAATCCGGGAGGGAAAGCTCGGCACCGGTCAGCGCTCTCAAATCGCGGCCGACACCGATCACGCTTAAAGCGTCACCGCGGTTCGGAGTTGCTTTGACTTCAATCTTCTTGTCATCTAGACGTTCGTAGACGCGAATGTCTTCTCCGACAGGCGCATCTTCCGGAAGAATCCACAAACCGGAATGATCTTCGCTGATACCTAACTCTCGGCTGGAGCAGAGCATACCGTTGCTCTCGACACCGCGGAGTTTGGCTTTTTTAATCTTGAAATCGCCGGGGAGAACGGCGCCGATGGTGGCGCAGGGTACCTTGACGCCAGCCTTAACGTTCGGAGCTCCGCAGACGATCTGTACGGGCTCGCCCTTGCCGATATCGACTGTACAAACATGCAGTTTGTCTGCATTCGGATGCTGATCACAGGTCAGTACCTGAGCAACGATCACACCGGTGAAAGCCGGCGCAATCGGTTCGGCGCCTTCAACTTCCAGACCGCCCATGGTCAGGGTTTCGCACAGCTCATCGCTGCTGAGGGCAGGATTGATGTAATGGCGCAGCCACTCTTCTGAAAATAACATTTTTATCCTTTCGCCGATTAGTTGAACTGTTTGAGGAAGCGGAGGTCGCCTTCGAAGAAAAGACGAAGGTCATCGATTCCGTAGCGGAGCATGGTCAGTCTTTCAAGACCGGAACCGAAAGCAAAACCGATGTAGCGTTCCGGATCTAAACCGAAGTTTCTGACGACATTCGGATGGACCTCGCCAGAGCCGCTGATTTCCAGCCATTTTCCTTTTCTAGGACCGCTGGTGAACATCATGTCCACTTCAGCGCTCGGCTCGGTGAACGGGAAGTAGCTCGGACGGAAGCGAACGATGAGGTCGTCCGTTTCAAAGAAGCGCTTCAGGAAGTCAACATAGACGCCCTTCAAGTCGGCAAAACTGATGTTTTCGTCGATCCAAAGACCTTCGACCTGGTGGAACATCGGGGAATGCGTTGCATCGGAGTCCACGCGATAGGTCCTTCCCGGAGCGATGACCTTGATAGGCGGCTTGTGCTGACGGGCATAACGAACCTGCATCGGAGAGGTATGCGGTCTTAAAGGAAGCTGTTTGCCGGTTTCATCCTTCATGTCCACGTAGAACGTGTCCTGCATAGAGCGGGCCGGATGATTAGGCGGATTATTTAAAGCTGTAAAGGTGTACCAGTCGTTTTCAACTTCAGGGCCGTCGGCAACATCAAAGCCAATCGTTTTAAAGATTTCTTCGACGCGCATCCAGGTTCTCATGACCGGATGAATACCGCCGTAGCCGAACGTACGTCCGGGGAGCGTGATATCGACCGATTCAGAGGTCAATTTACGGTTGAGTTCTTCGCGGGCCAAAGCTTCACGTCGATTATTGAGCAGCGTTTCGACTTCACGTTTAGCTTTATTGATTTCGGCTCCGCGAGCGCGTTTTTCTTCGATGGACAGTTTTGCCATCCCCTTCAGCAATGCTGTCAAAGAACCGTTTTTGCCGAGATAGACCGCTTTCGCGTCTTCAAGGGCTGCCGGCGTTGCGGCCTGATCAAAAGCCTCTTTGGCAGATTGAATGATTAGACTGAGATCTTCCATATTGGGTCAGTTGGATTTTTAGTAACCTGAAAAAACAAAAGCCTGGCATATCAAACCAGGCTTTTGTAGGTATTTTAGCAGTTTCAAAGCACTGAAAGTGGCTTGAAACCTGCGTGTCTGAAGCTAATTAAGCAAGGCTAGCCTTAGCTTTAGCAACAACAGCGGCGAAACCTTCTTTATCGAAGATAGCCATGTTGGACAGAACTTTACGGTCGAGTTCAATACCGGCTTTCTTGAGGCCGTTCATGAACTGGCTGTAGTTCATGCCGTTGGCACGAGCACCGGCGTTGATACGAGCAATCCACAGACGGCGGAATACGCGTTTCTTGTTGCGGCGATCGCGGTATGCGTACTGACCGGCACGCATAACTGCCTGCTTAGCGACACGATAAACATTATTGCGGCGAAGGGTAAAGCCCTTGGACAGCGCAAATACTTTCTTATGACGGGCACGAGCCGTTACACCACGTTTTACTCGGGGCATCTTATTCTCTCCTCTAAATTAAGCGTAAGGCATCATCGCGCGGATTTCTTTTTTATCCGACTCGCTGATGGTTAACATGCCGCGCAGGTGACGTTTGTTCTTCGTCGTGCGCTTGGTGAGAATATGACGCTTGGTAGCGTGTGCACGCTTGATGGAGCCGCCGGAGCGAACTTTAAAACGCTTACTCGCAGCTTTTTTGGTTTTCATCTTGGGCATTTTGCCTAAGTTCCTTTTATTAGATGATTGCAGGCGCCCTCAGACACTGAGGATCTTGTTCAGCCTGGTTTCACTTATTTTCTGCCCGAAAGCAGGGTCGTAATAATACTCCAAAACAAATCATTAATTTGTAAGAATACTATTTCTTTTTCTTAGGAGCCAGAACCATAATCATCTGGCGACCTTCAAGTTTAGGAAAGGATTCGACCTGAGCAATATCAGCCAAATCTTCTTTCACTTTATTCAGGAGATCTGTACCAAATTCCTGGTGGGCCATTTCACGGCCTCTGTAGCGCAGTGTGACCTTTGCTTTATTACCGTCGGCTAAAAAACGAGTCAAAGCACGAAGTTTCGTGTCGTAGTCGTTCTTATCCGTCTGCGGACGGAACTTCACTTCCTTGACCTGAATGACCTTCTGCTTGGCCTTCTGTTCCTGTGCCTTCTTCTGCTCCTGATAGCGGAATTTACCGTAATCCATCAGACGGCAGACCGGAGGACGAGCGTTCGGCGCGACCTCCACTAAGTCAACATCTGCCTCTTCGGCCATGGCTAAAGCCTGAGAGGTCCTGACGATACCGATCATCTCGCCGTCAAGACCCGTCAAGCGAACTTCAGGGACGCGGATCTCGCCATTGATCCGGTGTGTACGTTCTTGAGCTATTTTCGTCTCCAATTAGTTATTCAATTTCGTTCACGTTGCGGCGCGTTGCCACATCTTCCTGAACGAGCTTAATAAAGTCTTCCACGCTCATGGCGCCAAGATCCTTGCCGCCGCGAACTCGAACCGCGACTTTACCTTCTGCCTTTTCCTTAGCTCCGACAATGAGGATGTAAGGAAGCTTCTGCAGGCTAAGTTCGCGAATCTTATATGTAATTTTGCCGTTTCGCAAATCTGCTTCGGCACGAAGACCCGCCTTTTTGAGCATAGAAACCACTTCTTTGGCGTAATCGGCCTGGTCGTCGGTAATGTTGGCAACGGCGACCTGAACCGGAGCAAGCCACGGAGGAAGCTGACCGGCATAGTGTTCAAGCAGCATGCCGATGAAGCGTTCCAAGCTGCCGACGATTGCGCGGTGGAGCATCACCGGAGTGGCTCTGCCGTTGCTTTCGGTCACATATTCGGCACCGAGGCGAGCCGGCATCTGGAAGTCGACCTGGATCGTACCGCACTGCCAACCGCGGCCTAAGGAGTCGCGCAGATGGTATTCAATCTTCGGACCGTAGAAAGCGCCTTCACCCGGAAGAATATCGTACTTGATGCCCGAAGCATCCAATGCATCCATCAGAGCTTTTTCTGCTTTATCCCAAGTTGCGTCGTCACCGATACGTTTTTCCGGACGTGTTGCAATCTTGTAGGAAATATCGGTAAAGCCGTAGTCGGCGTAAACCTTCTGAACGAGCTTGGTGTAAGCGGTGCATTCGGAAAGAATCTGATCTTCTGTACAGAAGATGTGCCCATCGTCCTGAGTGAAACCGCGGACGCGCATCAAGCCGTGCAGAGAGCCGGACGGTTCATTTCTGTGGCAGGCACCGAATTCACCGTAGCGGATCGGCAGATCGCGGTAGGAGCGAACGGCGCTGTTGAAAATTTGAATGTGGCCCGGGCAGTTCATCGGTTTCAGAGCGTAGTAACGGTTTTCCGACTCTGTCGTGAACATGTTTTCTTTGTACTTAGACCAGTGACCGGATTTTTCCCAGAGAGAACGGTCTAACAGCTGAGGAGCCTTAACCTCCTGATAGTCGTTGTCCTGGTAAACACGGCGCATGTACTGTTCAACCTGCTGCCAGAGTGCCCAGCCACGAGCGTGCCAGAAGATAAGACCCGGAGCTTCTTCCTGGAAATGGAAGAGATCGAGTTCCTTGCCGAGGCGGCGATGATCGCGCTTTTCTGCTTCTTCCAGCATATGGAGGTAAGCAGCCATATCGTCTTTCTTGGCCCAGGCGGTACCGTAAATTCTCTGCAGCATTTCATTCTTGCTGTCGCCTCTCCAGTAGGCACCGGCAAGCTTCATTAGCTTGTGAACTTTCAGACGGCCTGTGCTCGGGACGTGAGGTCCGCGGCAAAGGTCGACGTAGTCGCCCTGACGGTACAGAGAAATAGTTTCACCTGCGGGAATAGAACCGATGATTTCGGCCTTGTAGTGTTCGCCGATGGAGTTGAAGTATTTGACGGCCTCGTCGCGGTCCATCTCTTCACGAACGATCGGAAGATCGCGTTTGACGATCTCGTCCATCTTCTTTTCGATGAGCGGCAGATCTTCGTTGGTCAGATGTTTCGGCAGAGAGAAGTCATAGTAGAAACCGTTTTCAATCACCGGCCCGATCGTGATCTGGGCTTCCGGATACAGTTCCTTGACTGCCTGAGCCATCAAGTGAGAGGTCGAATGACGAATGATCTCAAGGCCCTCAGGGTCTTTGTCAGTCACAATCGAAACCGTACTGTTTTCGGTAATCGGGTGAGACAGGTCCACGAGTTTGCCGTTAACTTTACCTGCCAAAGCAGCGCGAGCCAGGCCGGCGCCGATAGAGGCTGCAACGTCACCTACGGTAACCGGTGAATCGAATTCACGTTTGGAGCCGTCGGGCAGAGTTACTTCGATCATTAATCTTTCTCCAAAAATTCTTCAAATTATTCGATTGGTTCGAGCGCGGACGCAAAAAGGCCCAGCCGAACGTAAAAAGTAGATTTTACCGTCTAACCGGAGCCTAATGCTGAGTCGCGCCTTACTTTTTCAGCCTTTCAGAGGCTTAATACTTAGCTTTAAAACTTATTTCGTGGGTTTGTCCTTAAACGCTTTCCCGCTCAGGATGACGCCGAAAACCGACAGAACGGTAAGCCAAATACACTGACGGATAAACCAGTCGGTATTCACTGAGCCGATAACTTCGATCCAAAGGAGGAATTTAAGAATGATGTAGGTTGCCAAAATACCGATAAAGGCACCTATGACACAAGCCAACACCACCCCGAGAAAATTAGGAACTCTCTTCCGAAAAAAGAGGCCGGACAGAATTCCGATGCAAAACGACAGGATCAGCGTCAAAAATGAAATTAGCACTTTCGCTCCTTATGCGATTTTCTTAATATGAATGTTGCAAGGATACCTATTCCAAATCTTCAATTACTGCAAAAAGGTCCGAAAATGGAACACTTCTCTCCCAAGATTGTCGAAGCTGTAGAAACAGTCAAAACCAGCCCTTCCGTACAACGTGCTTTCGACTATGTGAAAGACCATCTCGAAGAAACGATTCGTGATCAGAAAGAACTCGTACTGATCGAAGCGCCGACCGGTCACGAAAAAGCCAAAGCTGAACGCTACCTTTCTATGCTTCGTGAGGCCGGTCTGGATGATATCTACATGGACGAGCACTTTAACGTCATCGGCAAGCTGCACGGAACCGGCAATACCGGCTGCAGTGTTTTACTCGAAGGCCATTTAGACACCGTATTTTCTTTCGGCGACGTCAAAGGGATTGAGACAGATGCCGAAGGACGTATCCACTGCCCCGGCATTTGCGACGACACCCGTGCTATCGCCGCCAACCTCGCTGTTCTGAGAGCTTTTAAAGCGGCAAATCTTCGACCCGTTCACGATATCTACTTCTGCGGTACGGTCTGCGAAGAAGGTCTCGGGGGCATGAAAGGCATGGCCTGGACACTTGACCAGCTCAAAGACAAAACCAATCTGCTGGCCACAATTTCCATTGACGGCGCGACGGCAGAAATTTTTTACGCCAACGCCACCGGCATGATCGACCTTGAGGTCACGATTGAAGGCCCGGGCGGTCACGCGTGGACAGCGTGCGAACGCGTCAGCGCCATCCATACCGCAGGCTTGGCCATCGCGGAAATCGCCAAGATCGTTCCGCCGAAAGATCCTAAGACAACTCTGACCGTCAGTTTGATCGAAGGCGGTCAGGCAATTCACGCCATCGCTCAGAAAGCAGTCTTCAAGATCAATGCTCGTTCAAATTCTCAGGCTGCACTGAATGAAATAGAAGAACAAATCTATCATGCCATCCGCCGCGGCGTTGAAATCGAACAAAAGAAAGAAGGCGGCGAAGGAGAACTCAGTCTTTCGATCGAAAAGACGCTGGACGTCCCCGCAGGATCTCAGCCGGATGATGCAGCGATCATTCAGCTTGCCAAACTGGCCACTCAAGCCGTCGGCAGAAATTACAAATTCCTGCCGGGCGGCTGCACCAATACCAACATGTCTATCGAGCGCGGCATCCCTGCCGTGACACTCGGACGCGGCGGCGAAGAATACGGCACTCATACGCTTAAGGAATGGTTCAATCCGAAAGGCGTCTATGCCTGCGAACAGAAGTCCATTCTGATGCTGTCCGTACTCGCCGGATTAGACGGTGTTATTGCACCTCTGGACAAAGCCTAAAGGAGCGCATGAAGTGTTTTCTATGATTTATTTGTGGCTGATCGGAGCCGTCGTATTAGCCGGCGCCGACATTCTTCTCGGCACGATCTACCTGCTCATTATTGCTGCAGCCGCATTGGCCGCCTTTATCTTTGCTTTGATCGGAGCGGGAATACTGTTTCAGCTGCTCGCGTTTGCCGTCTTTGCCATTGCCGGCTGCGTTTATCTGTCCTATCGGAAAAGGAAAAACTCCGTAAGCACGGATGCCGACCATTTGCAGCACATCAACGACGGACACTCCGTCGAAGTCAAGGAATGGAAAAAAAACGGCAAAGCTCGAGTTTTCTATCGCGGAACCGTCTGGGATGCCAAACCGGAAAAAGGTTCACCGATGGTTCCCGGCCTTTGGGAGATCGTCGGGATGAGCGGAAATACTTTAATTATCAAACTCAAACAGGAGAAATAATATGGAAGCAATCGGAGGGTTCGCCGTATTCATCATGGTGCTGGCAGTCTTTGCCGTCATCTTCATTGCCAAATCGGTTCGCGTCGTTCCACAGCAGGAAGCCTGGGTCGTCGAACGATTTGGAAAATTTCATACCGTGCTTCAGCCGGGTCTGAATTTCATCATTCCGATTATCGACCGCGTTGCCTATCGCCAGACGCTCAAAGAAATTCCAATGGATACATCGAGCCAAATCTGCATTACCAAAGACAACACTCAGCTGCAAGTGGACGGTGTCCTCTACTTCCAGGTCACCAATCCGGAACTTGCCAGCTACGGAACATCCGACTTCGTGATGGCCATTACACAACTTGCCCAGACTTCTCTCAGAAGCGTCATCGGCACGATGTCGCTCGATAAAACGTTCGAGGAACGCGAAGAGATCAACGCAAGAGTTGTTCAGGCGGTAGACGAAGCCGCTCAGACCTGGGGCGTGAAAGTCCTCCGTTATGAAATTAAGGATCTGACGCCGCCGAAAGAAATTCTGCGCGCGATGCAGCTGCAGATTACGGCAGAGCGCGAAAAACGCGCTGTCATTGCCACTTCGGAAGGCCAGAAGCAAAAAGAAATCAATATTGCAGAAGGCGAAAGAGCGGCCATGATCGCCCAATCCGAAGGCGAGAAACAAGCCGCGATTAACAAGGCGGAAGGTGAAGCCCGCGCGATTGAAGCCGTCGCCAAGGCTCAAGCTGAGGCCATTCGTGCCGTTGCACAGGCTATCAGCCAGCCGCAAGGCATGCAGGCCGTCAATCTGCAAGTCGCGGAAAAGTACGTGGAAGCTTTCGGAAAAATTGCTAAGGAAGGTAATACGCTGCTTCTTCCGGCCAATCTCGCCGACATGGGCTCGATGGTCGCTTCAGCGATGACGATCATCCGCGAGCAAAACGGTAAGCCGGCCGCCGCCCCGGCCATCCCCAAGGTCGAATAAGACGCCTATACGAAAATGCCCGGGAGCTTACGCTACCGGGCGAAATCTTGGTAGGCACAATTGGACTCGAACCAACGACCCCCACCATGTCAAGGTGATGCTCTAACCAGCTGAGCTACGTGCCTGAAGAAGTCGAAACTATACAGTCATTTTTTTAGTTGTGCAAGTCGAACGCAAGGCTGTTGCAAACTCTTACGTTCTTCTTGCTGAAAACACGCCTTTAACTTCGCGAATAGCGGCCAAAGTACGGTTCAAATCGTCCTTGCCGTGAATTTCGATCGTGAATGTCATATGCACGTCGCCCTTGACGCGAACCGTCTGCATCGCAGAAATACTCTGTTTTTCTCGAGAAAGGATTTCAGAGATATCTTTAAGCAAGCCCATACGGTCGGCTGCGATCACCAAAATCTGGACCGGGAAGACGGACGATTCATCCTGAGTCCAGGAGACTTCAATCAGACGATCTCTGCCCTCTTCGTCCAACGAACGAATGTTCGGGCAGTCGGCGCGGTGAACCGTTACGCCGCGTCCGCGTGTCACGAAACCGACGATCTCATCCGGGGGTACCGGATGGCAGCAACGAGCCAGTTGAGTCAGCAGTGAGTCGACGCCTACCACCAGAATCTTGCCTTTCTCGTGCTCGGAGGTTTTCTTAGGCGCTGCCGGTTCCAGCTTTTCCTCTTCCTGCGGGTTCTTCTGCGGACGAGGCGCTAAAACGTTTTCGATCGCTTTCTGACCAAGTTCGTCTTTTCCGGCAGCCAAACACAGGTCATCAACGGTGTTGAAACCTAAACGCTTAGCCAAATCTTCGAGCTTGACAGCGGTTTTACCCAAGCGCGCCAAGTCCTTGTCGATTTTTTCTCGGCCTGCCGTAAGTGCCTGCTCCATTTCCTGAGCATTGAACCACTGACGGACCTTCGTGCGGGATCTCGGAGAAGCCGTAAAGCCTAAGTCCGGGTTTAACCAGTCTCGGCTCGGAGCACCGACTTTGGCCGCAATAATCTCAACTGTTTGGCCGCTCTGAAGTTTGGTATTCAGTGGAACCATCACACCGTCAACTTTGGCGCCGCGGCAGCGGTGGCCGAGTTCGGTATGCAGAAGGTAGGCGAAATCGATCGGCGTACTGCCGGCAGGAAGATCAAGGACTTTGCCCTGCGGCGTCAGAACGTAGATATGTTCGTCTTTAGCGGCTTCCGGCGTCGGAGCAGCCTGAACGTCACTCTTCCAAGCCAGCATCTGGCGCAGCCAAGCCACACGATCTTCTTCGTGTTCTCCGGCCTTGCGTTTGGAGCCTTCTTTGTAACGCCAATGTGCGGCCACACCGAGTTCTGCGAACTCGTGCATCGCACGGGTTCGGATCTGGATCTCGAGCGGTTTTCCTCTGGAGCCCACAATCACGGTATGCAAAGACTGATAACCGTTGGGTTTCGGTTTTGCGATGTAATCGTCGAATTCTTTAGAGAGAACTTCGAAAGATTCCTGAATCAGCGAAAGCGTCTCATAACATTTTTCGACCGAATCCACGATGATGCGGATCGCTCGCACGTCGAAGAGCTGTTCGAACTTCAGGTTCTTCTTGCACATCTTCTTCCAGATGGAATAGATGTGTTTCGGACGTCCGGAAACCGAAGCCTGAATACCTCGAGAAGCCAGCAATGCCTGAATTCTGCGCACGGCTTCCTGAATAGAAGCAACACGTTCTTCACGGGTTTCTTCAAGGTTATTGGCAATCGTGTGGAAAACTTCAGGTTCGGTAAAGCGCAGAGACAGATCTTCGAGCTCCCATTTCATCTGCCAAATACCTAAGCGGTTGGCAAGCGGAGCGTAAAGCGCCAAAGTCTCGGCACCGTATTCTTTTGCACCCGGAGCTTTGGTTGCTGCGAAGTAACGCAGCGTCTGAAGACGCGAAGCCAAACGCAGCAGTACCACGCGAAGGTCGGTACACAGAGCAAGCAGCAGACGGCGTACGGCGTCAGGCTGCTGACTGATGCGAGCCTCTCCCTCACGGGAGCGGGCTTTTTCGCTCACGTCAATAACGACTTTAAGATTTGCGACGAGTTCGCAGACTTGTCTGCCGAAGTGCTTGGTCAGCCATTCCTTCGGATTTTTGAGCTGGTTCCAAACACAAAAAAGATAAGCTGCAGCCAGGAGGTCATCGTCATCGCGAATGCCGCGAAGGATATCCACGACGCCCTCGGCATGAGCCATTACGGACTCGCCTGTGAAAAGTTTCTGACCCTCGTAAAGAGGCTCAATGATACGACGGACATCAGCCAAATTAAGAGTCGGAGCAGATTCTTCCATTCTTTTACCACTAAACAAAAGAAGGCAGTCCTGATACAGAAACCACCTTCTACAAAAGGATGCGTAATTTTACCGAATCTGTCTGATTTGTCTAAATTTCGGCGCGTTAATCCACTACAACTGCGACTGTTGAAATCTGTACTTTCCAAGACGGATCGGGAAGTGCAGACTCGAGGACGGATCGGGCCGGGGGATTGGTTTTGCTCACCCATTCTTCCCAAGCCTGATTCATCTCGGAAAAGTAGCCCATATTCGACAAGTAGACAGTGCAGCGAAGAATATGTTCTTTGTCCGACCCGGCTTTGGCCAACAGGTCGTCAATGGTTTTGAGAACTTCTGCGGTCTGTACTTTCGGATCTCGGTTACGGGCTAAATCCACTTGTCCGGAGATATAGACCACTCCGTCGCAGACCACCGCTTCACTGAAGCGGCGTCCGGGCTCGATACGTTTAATCTCGGGCATATTGGTTTCCTTCTCTTAGTTCTTGAAGCTGTGAATCGGGGCCGGGATGCGTCCGCCGCGGTTGATGAAGCCAGCCGCCGAACCCTTTTGAACGGCCATAATATCGGCGCCGCCGAGCAGACCGCCGAATTCTGCACGTTCACCGACGGTCTTGCCGGGAACAGGAATCAAACGGACAGCCGTGGTCTTGGCATTGATCATACCGATGGCGCTTTCATCGGCAATGATGGCGGAGATTACGTCAGCCGGTGTGTCGCCCGGGATCGCGATCATATCGAGGCCGACAGAGCAAACGCAGGTCATGGCTTCGAGTTTTTCGAGTGTCAGGAGGCCTTTAGCGGCGGCATCGGCAATGGCCGCATCTTCACTCACGGGAATGAAGGCGCCGGAGAGTCCGCCGACGGAAGAGGAAGCAAAGACACCGCCCTTCTTCACGGCATCGTTCAGCATGGCGAGCACAGCAGTAGAGCCCGGAGCTCCGATAGAGGACAAACCGACGCTCTGGAAGATTTCACCGACAGAGTCGCCGACCTCAGGTGTCGGGGCCAGAGACAGGTCAGCCACACCGAAAGGCAGATTCATTTTTTCGGCAACTTCGGTGCCGATCAGCTGACCGACCTTCGTTACCTTAAAGGCAGTGGTCTTAATGATTTCAGCAATTTCTGTGATTGAGACCTGCTCGCCTCTTCTGCGAACGGCGCGGTCAATTGCTTTTTTCACAACGCCCGGACCGGAAACACCGACGCTGATCACGGCATCGGCTTCGCCGACGCCCAGATAACCGCCGGCCATGAAAGGCACATCTTCCGGGATATTGCAGAAGACAACCAGCTTGCAGCAGCCGAGACCGTCGCGATCAGCAGTTGCGGCAGCAACATCCAGCACTCTGTGGCCCATCAGCTTCACTGCATCCATATTGATGCCGGTGCGGGTGCGCCCGACGTTGATGGAAGAGCAAACGTGATTGGTTGTTGCCAAAGCTTCGGGCAGCGCGTCAATCAGGTTTCTTTCTCCCGGAGTAATGCCTTTTTCGACCAAGGCACCGAAGCCGCCTAAGAAGTCAACGCCGGCGTCGGTGGCGCAGTCATCTAAAAGTTTGCAGACTTTGACCATCTGATCGCGGCTGTATCCGGCACAGACGGTTCCGATCGGAGAGACCGTAATACGTTTATTAACAACGGGAATACCATAGCGGTCGCCGACTTCGTTGCAGATGGCAACGAGGTTCTTAGCATGGCGATTAATTTTGGAGCGGACGCGATAAGCGAAAGTTTCGAAGTTATCGCTTGCGCAATCGAATAAGTTCAAGCCCAGGGTCACGGTACGAACATCCAAATGTTCGCTTCTGAGCATATCCAGCGTGGAGATGACCTCGCGTTCTGTAAGCATTTGATTTATTCCTTTTTGAATTAAGCGATAGACACACGATGAACCGCTTCAAAAATTCTGCGGTGCTGCATGCTCATGGAAAGATGACGGTCGTGGGCGATATCGGAAAGTGTTCTGCTCAGAGCCTTTCTGTCCACTTCGGGAGGAACCGTGACTTCAAACACCAGAAGAACACGCGGCTGCGGCAGAGGGTTGCCGGCATCGTCCAGTTTTACTTCAATTGTTCTGAAACTGTCGATGTTGATGCGGCCTTCATAAAACACTCTGGTAAACGCCGTCAGAATATCCCTGCTGTCGGTACCGTCCACAGTCAGAACGAACGGTTCGCCTTGGGTAACGGTAGCTTCGCCCGGAACGTAATCGCGGACGAGGACGGACATATCGAAGCCTTTGCCCCTCAGTGCTTCTTTAATAATCTTTGCGACTTCGTCGTCGCCAACACTCTCCGGCTTATCCACGATCATGATGGCGGAGTATTCATTTCTCACCGTCGTTTGATCCATATCGATGATGGAACAGCCGAGTTTGTTTAGAGTATCGGAGGTTGTGTAAACAACACCGAAGCTGTCGGGACCGGTGACAGCCACTAAAATTCGCTTCACGTTAATTTCCTAAAAGAATGAGTTTTGCCGCAGACTCGGATGTCATTTCCGATCTTGGCAATTTATAAGGACGAATTCTCCCGACTCGGCGACCGTAATCGTCGAGACAGTCTTTATATTAGCCAAGCAAAAGCCCTCTTTTAGGAAACAAAATGACTTTTTTCGTCTCAGGAGGCGGAAATTAACACTCCGAATTTCGGGATCGCTTTGAGTGTGTTTTGAATGCTCTGTTCCGAGATTTCTTCTATCGTCGTATTTCTTAATTCCGCAGCAACTGCGCCGTAACAGGCCGTGTCCGCAAGGGCGCTTTCGGGGTTCTCTTTGTTTTCTTCGCGCACCCAGCTCGGCGGCATATCCGGACAATCCGTCTCAAGTACCCAGGCGTCATCCGGGAGTTCAGACAAGATTTTGCGGATGCGCTTAGAGCCGTCATAGGACACCGCTCCGCCGTAGCCCAGCTTAAAACCGTTCTGCAGAAAAACCTGTGCCTGGGCCATACTGCCGTTAAACGCATGAATGATGCCGAGCTGCGGGGGCAGACGGCGAATGTATTTAAGCACGATATCCATCGCTTCACGGCCGTGAAGACTCAGGGGGAGACCATATTTGCGGGCAAGTTTTAACTGCGTGGAAAACACTTCTTCCTGAACGTCATGCGGAACGCTGCAGGCTGCAGAGAAATCCAGTCCGCACTCGCCTACCGCTGCCAGACGAGGATCTTCTCTGTGCTCTTCCAGAAAGGCTTCCAACGCTGTCAGATCTTCTTTCCAGGAGTATCCGATGTAAAGCGGATGAATGCCGCAGGCGTAGGCTTGATCATATTCATAGGCACAGCGCCGAGCCTCTTCCAGATTACTGACACCGCTGGCACACACCAAAGAAGAGACGACGCCGACTTTGCGGGCCTCCGAAACTTCTTTTTTCTGCTGTTCTTCGGGAAGAACAAATAAGTGGTTATGGGTGTCAATCCAGCGAAGCATTTAGTTTTCCTCAGGCAAGATGCATCCGTTCTTTAAACGCACGACACGATCGCATCGCGCGGCAATATCCGGATCATGCGTCACAATGACCAAGGCAAGGCCCTGAGAGGACGACAATTTGAGCAGATAGTCGATAACGACTTCGGCCGTCTCACCGTCCAGGTTGCCGGTGGGCTCGTCGGCCAAAAGACACAGCGGAGAGCCGCTCACGGCTCGGGCAATGGCGACACGCTGGCGTTCGCCGCCGGAAAGCTGACTCGGCAGATGATCCACGCGGTCGGCAAGACCCATGGCTTTGAGCAGGCTTTCCGCTCTTTTTTGCGCGACGGAAGCTTTTTCACGGCGGATTTTGAGCGGCATCGCCACGTTTTCCATGGCCGTAAATTCCGGCAGCAGATGGTGGAACTGATACACAAAGCCGAGTTTGCGGTTGCGCAGCTCGGTTAAGCGCTGCTCGGAGAGTTCGGCGATGTTTTCTCCGCCGATTTCGATCAAACCTTTATCAAAACGGTCCAGACCGCCGATGCACTGCAGGAGCGTTGTTTTACCAGAGCCGGATGTGCCCACGATTGCCACCGACTCGCCCTCGTGAACTTCCAGATTGACGTCTTTCAAAACATGCAAAAGTCGGCCGCCCTCTTTATAGCTTTTCTGCAGGCCGACAGCCTTTAATACGACGTTGTTATTCATATCTCAGTGCCTCAGCCGGTTGAATGTTTGCCGCTCTCCAGCTCGGATAGACAGTGGCCGCAAGAGCCAGCAAGAAAGAAAAGACGGCGATCGGGATCACATCGGATGCCCTCGGATCACTCGGCATTGCCGAGATAAAGTAGATTTCTTTGGGCAGGAACTGAACGCCGAACAGCTGTTCGATCGCGCCTACGATGGAGCCCACATTGCAGGCAATGAGAAGCCCCACGCCGACACCGATCAGCACGCCGGCGGTTCCGATGAAGGCGCCCTGAACCATAAAGATGCGCATGATCGAACCGCGCGTTGCGCCTTGGGTTCGAAGGATTGCGATGTCGCTGCGTTTGGAGTTGACGGTCATCACTAATGAAGAGACTAGACCAAACGCGCCTACTAAAACGATCAGGAACAAAATGATGCCCATCATGCGTTTTTCGACTTGAACGGCCGCAAACCAAGTCCGATTCTGACGAGACCAATCGGTTGCCAAAAGACCCGGCGGCATTTGATTATTGAGTTCAGCGGCGACTCTCGGTGCATCCTGCATGTTGGAGAGCTTCAGTCGAATGCCTCCGGGTGTTTGAGTACGCATGAGTTTTTCGGCGTCCGTGAGATTGATGAAGCTCATTGCACTGTCAAACTCGTAGTGGCCGGAATTAAAGACGCCTGCGACCGTGAACTGGCGCATGCGAGGCATGGTTCCGGCCGGCGTGAACTGTCCCTGAGGTACCATCACGTTGACCTTTTCTCCGGGGATCACGCCGAGCATTCTGGCTAAGTCCGTGCCGAGAATGATCTTGAATTCACCGGGTTTTAAATCAGAGAGGCGCCCGATCTTCATATTTTTTGCGACATCGCTGACCTGAGATTCCGTCTCAGGATCAATGCCGTTGAGCTGGACACCGCGCACGTTGGTGCCGCTCGTGAGCAGTCCCTGCCCCCTTAAGAAAGGCGCTGCGCCGATGATCTCTGGCTGCTGCTTCTTCAGTTCTGCGGCAGTCTTCTGCCAGTCCGGAATCGGAGCTCCGATCGAAAGCACTTCGGCATGCGAAAGCACGGAGAGCATCTTGTCTCGAACTTCTTTCTGGAAACCGTTCATCACGGATAAGACTATGATGAGGGCCATGACGCCCAAGGCTATGGAAGCCATCGACATGGCTGATATGAACGATACGAATCCGTCGCTGCGTCCTTTGCGGCGCGACAGTGTATATCGCAGACCGATCATCCACTCGAAGGGCAGACCGGATAAAGGTTTATTTTTCACAAATTTTATCCAACTAAACGTTCAGGCTATTCTAGCTGTGAGATCAAACAATTAGAATTTAAGGCTATGCCCGCATGTATATTTTTATTGCCCAATTCTCTGCCTTCTCCTAATGAAATTAAAGCGTTAGGAAAGGACGCCTATCCGCCCGTTTTGCGGAATTTCCTTGAAGGTTTCGGAGAACCGAAGGTCGCCACGATTTTTGAAAACCCGGCGCTCAGCGGTTTTGCTTCGATGCAGTGGGTATGGACGCTTCTGACTCAGCGCGAAAATCTTGCCCCGTCCGCTCCCTATCTTTGGAAAGGTCTTGGAGGTCCGAAAGTCCATCAGGAATTTTGGGCTTTAAACGGCTACCGCAAAGAAAACGGCGTGCTTAAAAGCGCCGGTGATGTCTTTGATATCGATGAAGAGTGCGACCTCAGAGACCTTTTGAATCCGATTGCTCGTCAGTTTAATTTTGAAGTGCAGGTTTTGGACGGACGCTTTTTCCTCGCGCGCAAAAAAGCATGGCAGGTTCTGATTACTCCGTGGCTTGCTCAGGAAGACAAACCGGCAGCACAGCCGGCTGGTCCCGAAGCCGCTGAATGGACTGAAATCACTCGAGTCATCGAAGAAAGTCTTGCAAAAAGCGTTTTCAATGAATACAGAGCAAAAGCCGGACGGCCTCCGGTTGAAGGTTTCTGGATCAACGGCGGAGCTTTTGAGGAGCAGCTTCTTCCCTACACTCAGATTCGCTGTGCTCTGACAAGCGATCCCACGATTCGCGGGATCTCTGAGGCGGCGGGCATTGCGCGGGCCTACATTAAATCTTCGACGGCTGTTTGGCCCGACTGTCCTGAAGGCGACCGTCTCTGCATCCTGGATGACTTTAACGATCCATCCGTCAAAACGGATCCTGCGCGCTGGAGTGCCGCATGGACACGCGCCGTTAAGCGCATGGAGCACCTGACCGCCACGGCAAAAGGATTTGAAAAATATCATCCCCGCCTGGTCACCTCCGATGGTCTGCGCGTCAGCGTCATTGAAAAACTTCAGGAACAAAAATCTTCTTTTGCCTTTTGGAAGAGCCCAAAAAATTACACAGAAGCATGGCTGAACTCCGGCCGCTAAAGAACACTAAAAAGTTATGACCAAAATAACGATTCGCCGATTTGACCGAAATGTCGTTCAGGCGCTCACCAACCGCGGCTTTCCCGAACCTCTGGCCCGCGCTTTAGCGGCCAGACACGTCACCAGCCCGTCCGACCTTGATTACGAATTCAAGGAAATGCTTTCTCCGTGGGACCTTAAAAACTGCAGAGAAGCCGGAGAAGCGATTGCCGATGCCATCTGGAAACAGAAAAAGATCGTAATCATTGGGGACTACGACTGTGACGGCGCGACTGCTGTTTCCGTCGGTATTCTGGGACTGCAGGCGCTCGGCGCCTTCAATGTCTCTTATTTAATCCCGGACCGTGACAAGGACGGCTACGGCCTGTCTCCTCAGCTTGTCGATCGAGCAGCCGCTGCCGGCGCCGAACTCATCATTACCGTAGACAACGGAATTTCTTCGGTGGCTGCGGTTGAACATGCTAAAACCCTCGGAATCGAGGCCGTCGTTACCGACCACCACCTGCCCGGCGATGAAATCCCCGACACCCTCGTCGTCAATCCGAATCAGCGCGGAGATACCTTCCCGAGCAAATCTTTGGCGGGTGTGGGCGTCATCTTTTACGTGTTAATCGCCGTGCGCTCCGCACTCCGCGCCAAAGGCGCTTACCCGAACGGAAAACAGCCTAATCTTCAGCATCTCATTGATTTGGTGGCCTTGGGTACGGTTGCCGACGTTGTCCCGTTAGACCGCAACAACCGAATCCTCGTTTCCAAAGGCTTGGACAGCATTCGCGCCGGCAAAATGCAGCCCGGCGTGAGCGCCCTGCTCTCCGTAGCAGGCAAGAATGCGCATCGCATCAGTGCCAATGACTTGGGCTACATCCTCGGGCCCCGCATCAACGCCGCAGGTCGTTTGGACAGCATCAACAAGGGTGTTGAGTGTCTGACAAGCTACGACTACAACACGGCGCTCTTTTACGCAAAAGAACTCGACCAAATCAATGCCGAGCGCCGCAACCGCGAAGTATCCATGCAGTCCGACGCTATTCTGTCCCTACAGACGATTTCCGTCGATGACAGCAATTCCATCGTTCTTAAGGGTGACGACTGGCACGCCGGCATCATCGGTTTAGTAGCCTCCCGCATCAAAGAACAAACTTATCGCCCGGTCATTGCGTTTGCTCCGTCGGAAGAAAACGGCGAGCATGTGCTTAAAGGCTCGGGGCGCTCTATTCCCGGCATTCATCTGCGCGATGCATTGGATCGTGTCAGCAAACTGAGTCCGGGGCTGATCCTGAAATTCGGCGGTCACGCGATGGCTGCAGGTCTTACGATCCGTAAGGATGCATTTGATGAATTCAAGGAGCTCTTTGCCCGCGCTGTCAAAGAACTTTCCGATCCGGAAATGTTCGAGCGCAACATCGTCACAGACGGCGAGCTCAGAGCTTCCGACTTCAACATTGAACTCGTTGAAGCCATCCGCAAGCACGTCTGGGGTCAGGCTTTCCCGGAACCGCTCTTTGCCAATCAGTTCAAGGTACTTTCTCAGAGAGTCTTGAAAGATCAGCATCTGAAGCTCTCTCTTGAAGTCGACGGCAGAGAGATTCAGGCCATTTGGTTCCGCCACAAACGCGAACTGCCTCCGACCGTGCGTTTAGCTTACAAGCTCGACATCAATGACTTCCGAGGACGTCAGTCGGTGCAGCTCATCATCGACGGTATGGAAGACGAGTTTGAGGACTGGACGGCCTAGCGGTTTTCTGTCGTGCAAACAAACTTACACAATTGACAAAAAACGGACCCATTTCCGCCCGCTCAACGAGTTAAGGATTGGGTCCGCTCTTATATAATTGAGGGTTCTTTTTAATATCAACGCGTTAAGAAATGGAAGTTGAACGTTTAAACCTAATCGGCACCACCGCCGAGGACCTTCAAGCTCGCACTGAAGAGCTGCGGAGGTATCTTTGACTACGACCAGAAAGAGCGTCGTTTAGAAGAAGTTAATCAAGCGCTCGAGGACCCGAGCATCTGGTCTGATCAAGAGCGAGCTCAGCAGCTGAGCAAAGAAAAGAAACGTCTCGAAGACGTTGTCCTTACCATCAAACACCTAACTACCGGCCTTTCCGATGCTTTGGAATTATTTGAAATGGCCAAAGAAGAGGACGATGACGCCTCTCTGGAAGCGGTAGAAGCCGATATCAACAACCTCAAGAAAGAGGTCGAACATCTCGAATTCCAGCGCATGTTCAATCAGGAACATGACGAAGCCAACTGCTTCCTGGAAATTCAGGCCGGCGCCGGCGGAACCGAAGCGCAGGACTGGGCGAGCATGCTTGAGCGCATGTATATCAAGTTTGCGGAACGCCAAAGCTTTAAGCCCGAGATTGTTGAAGAAACCGAAGGAGATGTGGCCGGCATTAAAGGCTGCACGATCAAAATCACAGGCGACTATGCCTACGGCTGGCTCAGAACCGAAACCGGTATTCACCGCTTAGTTCGCAAGAGCCCGTTCGACTCCAACGCACGCCGTCATACTTCTTTTGCTTCTGTGTTCGTCGTTCCCGAAGTCGACGATTCTTTCGAAATCGAAGTCAATCCGGCCGATCTGCGCATTGACACGTTCCGCGCCTCCGGCGCCGGCGGTCAGCACATTCAGAAGACCGACTCCGCCGTCCGTATCACGCATATTCCGACCGGCATAGTCGCTGTCAGCCAGACCAGCCGAAGCCAGCATCAGAACAAGGAAGAGGCCATGACGATTTTGAAGAGCCGTCTTTATGAAGCCGAGCTCCGCAAACGCCAGGCTACCCAGCAGGCATTGGAAGACAACAAGAGCGACATTTCCTGGGGTCACCAGATCCGTTCTTACGTGTTGGATCAGTCCCGCGTCAAAGACCTGCGTACCAATGTCGAAACCGGCAACACGACTGCCGTTTTAGACGGTGCTTTGGAATCCTTTATCGAGGCCAGCCTCAAGCAAGGAGTTTGAGCGTGAAGACTCTCACCATTATTACCGGCGCCTCTAAAGGGCTCGGCTTTGAATTAACCCGTCAGTCGCTTAAGGCCGGCGACACCGTCGTGACGATGGAACGCCGTCCTTCCAAGGCTTTGGTGGAAGAAGCCGATAAGATCGGCTGCAATTTCATCCAGTTTACGGCTGACCTGCTTGACCGTAAAGGCGCCGTCGAGCTTTTGATGTGGCTGCTTTCCGATAAGGAATACGCCGAACATGACCGTCTGATTCTGATCAACAACGCCGGCGTGCTGGGTCCTGTCGGTCCGATCGAAAACGCTTCCCCGCAGGTTGCCGTTGACTGCATTCGCGTTAACTTTGAAATCCCGGTGCTTCTGACTCAGGCTTTCCTGAATGAAACGCGCAGCTGGAAAGGCGAGCGCCGCGTCATGAATATCTCTTCCGGCGCCGGCCGCAAGTCCGTTCCGGGCTGGGCCATGTACTGTTCAACCAAAGCAGCGCTTGACCGCTTTACCGCCGTCACAGCTGAAGATCAGCTTGGCAAACCCAATCCCGCACGCCTTAGCGCCGTCGCTCCGGGCGTTGTGAACACTGGCATGCAGGGCAGCATCCGTGCTTCGTCTAAGGAAGATTTTCCGAACGTTGACCGGTTTATCGACTTAGAGAAAGACGGAAAACTTCAGAGCCCCGAAGACACTGCCAAACGACTTTTAAATTACCTCAACAGCGACGAGTTCGGCAAAGAGCCCATCTCGGATATTCGCAATATTTCTGTTGGAGACTAAAGTGGAAAACCAGAAAGAAACCGTCAAAAAAGAAGACGTTCTTGAGACTGAGAACCATATCATTGCCGAACGTTTAGCCAAACTCGACAAACTCAGAGCCGAAGGCGTTGCTTATCCGAATGATTTCGTTCAGAAAGACCGCATTGAAGAAGTGCGCGCTGCCAACGGCAGCAAAACTCCGGAAGAGCTTGAAGCTGCTCCGGTCGAAGTCACCGTCGCCGGCCGCGTCATGCTCAAGCGCGTCATGGGCAAAGCCAGCTTCCTGACCGTTAAAGACGGTACCGATCACATCCAGTTCTTCATCACCAAGGCTGAAGTCGGCGATGAAACTTACGACTTCTTCAAGAAGATGGTTGATATCGGAGATATCGTCGGCGCTACAGGCACACTGTTCTTCACCAAGACCGGCGAGCTTTCCGTCCGCGTTAAGAACTTCCGTCTGCTGACCAAGAACATTCGTCCGCTCCCCGACAAATTCCACGGTCTCTCCGATCCGGAAACCCGTTATCGTCAGCGCTATGTTGACCTGATCATGAACGAAAGCACACGTCGCACCTTCATGATCCGTTCCAAGGCCATCGCCGAAACCCGTAAATTCATGATGGAACATCACTTCATGGAAGTGGAAACTCCGATGCTCCATCCGATCCCCGGCGGTGCGAACGCTAAGCCGTTCATCACACACCACAATGCGCTCGACATGGATATGTATCTGCGTATTGCTCCGGAACTTTATCTGAAGCGCTTAGTGGTCGGCGGCTTTGAACGCGTTTTTGAACTCAACCGCTCCTTCCGCAACGAAGGCGTTGACGTTCGCCACAACCCTGAATTCACAATGATGGAGTTCTATGCAGCCTACAAGGAATACCACTGGCTCATGGACTACACCGAAAAACTTCTGCGCACCGTCGCTGAAAAGACTATCGGTACCGCTGTCATTCAGTATCAGGGTCATACCATCGACCTCACAAAACCGTTTGATCGCCTGACTGCTAAGGAAGCCGTTCTGAAGTACGCTCCTCAGTACACCCCTGAGCAGCTCGAAGACAAGGACTTCATGCAGGAAGAACTCAAGCGCCTGGGTGAACCTGCTAAGGCTGACGCCGGCGTCGGCGCTTTGCAGATGGCCATATTTGAAGCCGTTGCTGAATCCAAACTCATTCAGCCGACTTACATCATTGACTACCCGGTTGAAATTTCTCCGCTGGCTCGCGCCTCCGACAAGGTTCCCGGCATCACCGAGCGTTTCGAACTCTTCATGGCCGGTCGCGAAACCGCCAACGGCTTCTCCGAGCTGAACGACCCGCAGGATCAGGCTGCTCGCTTCATGGCTCAGGCAAAACTGAAAGCCAGCGGCGATGATGAAGCCATGTATTACGACGCCGACTACGTCCGCGCACTGGAATACGGTCTGCCTCCGACAGGCGGCTGCGGCGTGGGCTTAGACCGCTTTGTCATGCTGCTTACCGACTCTCCGAGCATCCGTGACGTTCTGCTCTTCCCGCATATGCGTCCTGAGGCCTAAGAATCATGAGCGAAAGGAAGCTGAAAATCGCCGCTCTGTTAAAAGAGCTTTACGACATGGCCGAAGTTCCCGTGCCCTCCTCTCGTATTCCGTTTTACTTTAACGACGTACGAGCCGGGCACATTGAACGAACTGATGCCGAGTTTTTAGCGAGTACCTTTCGCTTCTGTGACGTCCGTCCGGATGCTTTCGTATTTACCGCGGAAGACTCCGGACAGGCTTCGCGCCGTCTGGCAGCGATTTCGCACCTTTATAAAGGCACGGACAAAGTCTTTGCCTGGCGAGATGAACTGCTTTCCGTTACTGCTTCGGATGACATTGCCTGCAAGTCGCCTTTGACTGTTATTGAGCGTGCAATGTGCCGTCCCTTCGCCTTTAACACCTTTGCCGTTCACTTGAATCCGTTCACGCGTGACGGCAGGATGTGGGTGGCTCAGCGTTCTTTCAAGAAAGCGATCGGCCCTGGTTATTGGGATAACTGTGCTGCGGGTCTAGTCGGAGCAGGCGAGCCTTTCGGGCTTGCTATGGAACGCGAAGCATTTGAAGAAGCCGGTGTGACACCGGGTTCCCTTGAAATCTCTTTTAGCGCGCGCAATATCATTTCGCGTCCCGTTCATGAAGGCTGGATGCGAGAAATCGCTTACATCTGCAATGCTTATGTTGAAGACTCTTTCCATCCTCACAACATGGACGGCGAGGTCGAGCGCTTTGAACTCTTAGAACCCGAAGCGATTATTGAGCGCATAGAAAAAGGACGATTCACATTCGAATCGTCCCTTGCTGTTTTAGCCGGCTTAGCCTGGCAGGAAGGCCTGCTTGATCTTTTGGATCAGCCGGCCGTCTAAACGCTAATCTCTTTCGTCCATCCAAGCGACCAGAATGGCTTCCAGTATTTTTTCGTTGCTTGCTTCTGGATCATCATCAAAATCCGGGAGCGCGACGATCATTGCATGCATCTTCTCAAAGCTGATCGTCAGCGGATCTAAGTCCGGATTTTCGTCATACAGCTCTTCCGCAATCGCACGCGGATCCTTCCAAGTCAGCTTCATTACTCGTTCTCTCTGGCGTGATTACGGGAGTATTTCGGAATTTCAACGGTAATGTCTTCTTTGCCGACTTTTGTCTGGCAAGTCAGGCGTGAGTTCGATTTCAGACCCCAAGCCTGGTCAAGCAGATCTTCTTCATCGTCTTCTGCCGGTTCCAAAGAATCAAAGCCCTTGTCGATGTAGCAGTGGCAAGTCGTGCAGGCGCAGGAGAACTCGCAGGCGTGGTCAATATTGACGCCGTTTGCGACCAAAGCTTTAGCTAAGTTTGCACCTTCGGGGACTTCAAACTCAGCCCCGTTCGGACAGATTCCAGGATGCGGTAAAACGGTTACTTTCGGCATTTTTAAACCTCGTCAACAGATTTGCCTTGGAGTGCTTCCAAGATCGTACGGTTCATTCGACGTGCAGCAAAGTCTTTCGTTCCCTCGGACAGCGCTGAAATCGAATTTTTAATTTCATCTTTGTCATCTTGCGCGCGAACCGTCTCGAGATGTTGAATCATGGCGTCGATCTGAGCGCGCTCAGCCTCATTGAGAAGGTCGGCGTCGGACGACAATGCGGAATAAATGCTTTCCAAAAGGCGAGCGGCTTCCACTTTCTGCTCGCGTAATTCGCGAAGCTTCATATCTTCTTCGGCGTGACCAAAGGAATCTTCCAGCATGCGGCTGATTTCATCTTCCGACAGACCGTAAGAAGGTTTGACCGTGACAGATGCTTCCACGCCCGTGGTTTGTTCGCGGGCCGTGACCGACAACAGTCCGTCAGCATCCACCTGGAACGTCACACGAATACGAGCGGCTCCTGCAACTTTCGGCGGAATACCGCGCAAAGAGAATTTGGCCAAAGAACGGCACTCTTCTACCAAGTCACGTTCACCCTGAAGGACATGGATCGACATCGCGGTCTGACCGTCCTTGAAGGTTGTGAAGTCCTGAGCCATGGCTACAGGAATCGGCGTGTTGCGGGGAATGACTTTTTCAACGAGACCGCCCATGGTTTCAAGACCCAAGGAAAGCGGCGTGACGTCAAGAAGCAGCCAGTCTTCGTCGCTGCGGTTGCCGGCAAGCAGGTTTGCCTGAAGCGCAGCGCCGATTGCCACCACTTCATCCGGGTCAATATCGGTAAGCGGTTCGCGGTCAAAATAATCGGCCACTGCCTTGCGGATGCAGGGCATGCGCGTTGAGCCGCCGACAAGCACGACACCTTTTACTTCATCGCGTTTGAGACCTGCGTCCTTTAATGTCTGTTTCGTGGCTTCGATGGTTCTTGCTACTAAGTGGTGCGTGATCGAATCAAAGACTTCGCGCGTAATCGTGACATTGATGATTCTGTCGCCGGAAATCTTGGCGTGAATCGTTGCTTTCTTTTCCGTCGTCAGCGTTTCTTTGGCTGCCTTGGCTTTTGCCATCAGCATGCGGCTGTCGGAATGCGTCAGCAGCGGACGACCTGCCTGGTCAATGACCCAGCAGTAGAGACGCTGGTCAAAATCATCGCCGCCTAACTGGCTGTTGCCGCCGGTGGCGAGCACCTCAAAAACGCCTTTGCGCAGACGGAGGACGGAGACGTCAAACGTGCCGCCGCCCAAGTCATAAACGATGTAAAGACCTTCGGCGCCGGTATCGAGGCCGTAAGCCAAAGCTGCCGCCGTCGGTTCGCTCAAAAGACGAAGAACATTCAGACCGGCAAGCTTTGCGGCGTCTTTAGTCGCCTGACGCTGAGCGTCATCAAAGTAAGCCGGTACCGTCACAACAGCGCCGACAAGTTCGCCGCCTAAGGCGTCTTCGGCGCGTTTTTTAAGGACTTTTAAGATTTCTGCTGATACTTCAACCGGACTCTTCGCGCCTTGTGCCGTGTTGAGCTTCACCATGCCCTCGCCTTTGATGAAGTCATAGGGCATGTAGCGGTTATTCTGCAGCTCAGAAGCGCTTCGGCCCATCAAACGCTTGACACTTGAGATCGTGTTGAGCGGATCTGCTTCTGCACGTGAACGGGCTTCTTCACCAACAACCACGCATCCATTCTTTTCGTAGTGGACAACAGAAGGAAGCAGTTTCTGATTCTTTTCGTCAACGAGAACTTCGGGAGAACCGTTTCTAACGGTGGCCGCCAATGAATTCGTGGTGCCCAAATCAATACCGACAGCAAACCGCTCTTCGTGCGGTGCTGTCGACATTCCCGGTTCGGCAATTTGCAGAAGTGACATTATTCAAAATCCAGTAGCTGGCGATTTAAAAACATAACCTTTTTTAAATCTTCTGCCGCCAGCGAGACATCAGATTTCACATCGAACGCGTCTACCACCTCGTTGAGCAGCTCGTCCTTTTCTTTTTCAATCGCTTTCTTCAGCACTTCCAGCTCAGCCGTATTCCCGGAATCCTTTGCATCTGAGATCGCCTCTCGGCGTTCCAGCTGCTCAAGAAGAAACTCTTCAGAAATCGAACCGCTGCTGTCTTCGTCAATGAGGTGTCCTCGCAGCGCGCAAAGGGCTTTACCTCGCTGGATCGGATCGCTGAGCTTCTGAAAAGCGTCATTAATCAGCGTTGCCCACTGCTGAGCAACGCGCTTTTCAGTATCGCTTGCCGAAGCAAAACGGTCGGGATGAACCTTTTTTTGGATTTCAAAATACTTTTCATCCAACTTTTGTTTATCGATTCTGAACTGTGGTTTCAAACCGAAAATTTCAAAAGGATTCATCGCCGCCATAGCGCCTCCGTTTCAGTTAGACATGGAAAGACTTGCCGCAGCCGCAGCTTTCTTTCTCGTTCGGGTTCTTGAATTTGAATCCAGTATTGAGACCTTCACGGACAAAGTCCAGTTCGGTTCCGTTGATATAGGGCAGGCTCTTGGGATCAACAATTACTTTGATCCCGTAGCTTTCGTACACCTGATCTTCGGGTTCGATTTTGTCTGCAAACTCTAATGCGTAAGCCATACCGGAGCAGCCGCTGGTTTTGACACCGACTCTGAGGCCGACGCCTTTGCCACGTTTGCGAAGGAATTCTTCAACGTGAGAAGCTGCTTTTTCTGTCAATGTAACCGACATTATTTATCCTTAATCTGAGCCTGTTTCTGGCGATAGTCTTCCACTGCGGCCTTGATGGCGTCTTCCGCAAGAATGGAACAGTGGATTTTGACGGGAGGAAGCTCAAGTTCTTCGGCAATTGCCGTATTTTTGAGCTGTTCGGCTTCTTCCAAGGTCTTGCCCTTGATCAGTTCGGTGACCAAAGAGCTGGAAGCGATGGCACTGGTGCAGCCGTAGGTTTTGAACTTAGCGTCTTCGATCACGCCGTTGTCGTTGACCTTGATCTGCAGGCTTAAAACGTCGCCGCAGGCGGGGGCGCCGCGTGTACCGGTTCCGACGTTCGGATCGTTTTTATCCAGTCTGCCGACATTTCTGGGGTGCTGGAAATGATCCATCACTTTATCGCTGTATTGCATTCTTTTCTTTCCTTGTTAGTGTTCTGTCCATTTAACTTGTTTCATGTCCACGCCTTCCTTGTACATCTCCCAAAGCGGGGACATTTCACGAAGCTGTGCAACCTTTTCTTTGATGAGCTTGACGGTGTAGTCAATCTCTTCTTCCGTCGTGAAACGGCCTAAGCTGAAGCGAATGGAGCTGTGGGCGAGTTCGTCATCAATACCGAGGGCACGCAGAACGTAGGACGGTTCCAAGCTGGCCGAGGTGCAGGCAGAACCGGAGGAAACTGCGATTTCAGGGCAGCTGGCCATGAGGGCTTCACCTTCAACAAACGCGAAGCTGACGTTGAGGTTGAAAGGAGCTCTGTGTTCCATGCTTCCGTTGACATGAACGGCTTCGATTTCGCTCAAGCCTTTCCAAAGTCTGTCGCGAAGAGCGCCGATACGCTTCATTTCCTCGTCCATTTCCAGGCGGCACAGTCTGTAGGCTTCGCCCATACCGACGATCTGGTGTGTGGCGAGTGTGCCTGAGCGCATGCCTCTTTCGTGACCGCCGCCGTGAATGATGGCTTCAATACGAGCACGCGGTTTGCGGCGAACATAAAGAGCGCCCATTCCCTTCGGTCCGTAGAGCTTGTGGGCGGAAAGGCTCATCAGATCAACCTTGAGTTTTTCCATATCCAGAGGGATCTTGCCGGCGGCCTGAGTGGCGTCGACGTGGAACAGGATTCCGCGTTCACGGCACATTTCACCGATTTTTTCGATGTCTTGAATGACGCCGATTTCATTGTTGACGGCCATCACGGAAACCAAGGTAGTATCTGGACGCATGGCTTTGGCCAAAGCGTCGAGGTCCAAAAGTCCGTCCTTGCCGACGTCCATGTATGTCACTTCAAAGCCTTCGCGTTCAAGTTCTCGCATGGAGTCCAGCACGGCTTTGTGTTCGGTCTTTACCGTGATTAAATGCTTGCCTTTGTCCTTATGGAAACGAGCTGCACCTTTGATCGCGAGGTTGTCGCTTTCGGTGGCGCCGCTAGTCCAAACGATTTCTTTCGGATCGGCATTGATTAGTGCTGCAACTTCGGCACGGGCGTTTTCAACAGCTTCTTTAGCCTTCCAGCCGTATTCGTGGCTCGTGCTGGCAGCGTTGCCGAAATTCTCGTAGAGGAAAGGAATCATCTTATCGACGACACGAGGATCCACAGGCGTAGTCGCAGAATAATCAAGGTAAATAGGGAACTTCATGATTAGCTCCAATGAAGAGATAAATTGGGGATTTATTAAACCTTCGGTTTGATAATGGATACGGGGCTTAAGCCCTGATCTTTGAGCTTTTTCTTGTCAGCCAGGTTTTTCAGCGAGATCCCTTTCAGGAACTTGCGGATTTCCTCGTTGAGGCTTTCCCAAAGATCGAATGTGATGCACTCACCTTCTCCGTCGCAGACGGCTCTGTTTTTATCGCAGCTGGCTTTCTCGAGAGGGTCGTCCACGGCTTCCAAAATATCGATCACCGTGATCTGATCCGCAGGTTTGGCCAAACGGTATCCGCCGGCAGGGCCGCGCACACCTTCAAGGAGGCCGGCTCTGCGCAGCTTTCCGAAGATCTGCTCAAGATAGGCGCTTGAAAGATGACGTCTGTCCCCGATCGCAGCGATGGATACGTACTCTTCCGGGTCATGGAGAGCAATATCAAGCATTGCGGTGACGGCAAAACGGCCTTTAGTAGTGAGTTTCATCTTTATTCCGATCCATTTAGTCGGAAATAATAGACCGTTTTATTTCCGAGCGCAATAGTCGGAATTGAAAAAGCCCTCCGAAGAGGGCTAAGAAGGAAAATGAATTTTCAGCGGCTACAGAGCTGAGCCGGGAATGTAGACGGAAGCGCGTTTCTTAACAACTTCAAGCAGGCCTTCGCAGGCGTCCTCACAGTAATCAAGCACCGTGTTGAAGCCTTCGTTGCCGCCGTAATACGGATCAGGCACCACGGCCGTGTCGTATTCGGTTGCATAGCGCATCAGGAGCGCCAGCTTGTGTTTGTACATCGGAGGGCAGATCTGCTGCATGGCGGTCAGATTTTCCCAGTCCATCGCCAAAATGAAGTCGCACTCTCTAAAGTCGTCGGATGTAATCTGACGAGCCCTAAGTTCGGATAAGTCATATCCGCGCTTACGGCCTGCAATCTGAGCGCGCACGTCCGGCGCCTCTCCGACGTGATAACCATGTGTACCGGCAGAATCCACGATTACTTTGTCAGTCAGTCCGGCTTCCTTCACCATTTTCTTAAAAACTGCTTCAGCCGTAGGGGAACGACAAATGTTCCCCATGCACACAAATAAAACTTTTACCATGTTTTTTGCTTTCTTCTTAATTGACGAATTAATCACACCTCTCTCGCGTACACCGCAGGCAGGTTGCAATAGCTTACGAGCCCCAAACGCTTTTTGCAAAAATGTATAGGGTAATTACCAATAATTCAACTCAAAATGAGCACCTATACGTTCTCTTTTGCACCTTCCTCATCTTTTCCGGGCGTCGCGCCGAAAACTTGTTTACGAATTGAAGCCAATTTATCACGGACTTCCGAGGCTTTTTCGAATTCGAGATTCTTAGCATGCTCAAACATTTCGTTTTCGAGCCGTTTGATTTCGCGTGCCAGTTCCTTCGGACCCATTTTTTCGTAATCCTGACCGTCCACCAATCCGAATTCATTTTCGAGGTTATCGCTCTTGTAGACACCGTCAATAATGTCACGGATTTCTTTCTTGACGCTCTTCGGCGTGATGTTATGCGCCACGTTGTAAGCAGTCTGCTTTTCTCTGCGTCGAGCCGTTTCGTCCATCGCTCGGCGCATGGAGTCCGTAATCGTATCGGCGTATAGAATGGCTTTGCCTTCAACGTTTCGCGCGGCACGGCCGATCGTCTGAATAAGAGAACGTTCGCTTCGCAGGAAGCCTTCCTTATCAGCATCTAAGATCGCGATCAGTGCCACTTCCGGAATATCCAAGCCTTCTCTCAATAAGTTAATGCCGATCAGAACATCGAAGACACCGGCACGAAGGTCTCGAATAATTTCTACGCGTTCCACCGTATCGATGTCCGAGTGCAGGTAACGCACCTTGATACCGTTGTCCTGCAGGAAGTCGGTTAAGTCTTCTGCCATGCGCTTGGTCAGCGTTGTAATCAGAATGCGCTGGCCCTTCGGAATTCTTTCTTTGATTTCGCCGAGCACATCGTCAACCTGAGTCGTAGCCGGACGTACTTCTACTTCCGGGTCTACGAGGCCGGTCGGGCGCACCACCTGCTCCACGATCTGAGAAGAATGATTCAGCTCGTAGTCTGCAGGAGTGGCCGAGACAAAGATCGCTCGGCGCATCTTGCTTTCGAATTCGTCAAAACGAAGCGGACGATTGTCTTTAGCGCTCGGAAGACGGAAGCCGTAGGTGACGAGGGTTTCTTTTCTGGCACTGTCGCCGCGGTACATACCGCCGATCTGACCTAACAGAACGTGAGATTCGTCGAAGAACATCAGCGCATCTTTCGGCAGATAGTCGATCAAGGTAGGAGGCGGCTCTCCGGGCAGACCGCCGGCCAAGTGGCGGCTGTAGTTCTCAATGCCTTTGCAGAAGCCCACTTCGTGGAGCATTTCTAAGTCAAAGAGCGTTCTTTCGCGGATGCGCTGCGCCTCAAGCAACTTGCCGCTCTCGATGAATTTTGTCTCCTGGTCTCTGAGCTCATCCTTGATGGCTTCAATCGCTCGGAGAATATCGTTTCTCGGCGTGACATAGTTAGACGTCGGATAGATCGCGAAGCGGTCTACCTTCTGGCGTGTTTTACCGGTCAGCGGATCGAAGAAATACATTGCTTCGATTTCGTCATCAAAGAGTTCGATACGGAGCGCCATTTCCGAGTGTTCGGCTGGGAACACGTCAATCGTGTCACCGCGGACGCGGAACTTACCTCGCGTAAATTCCATGTCGTTGCGTTCGTACTGGATGCGGACCAAGTGCGAGATCAAGTCGCGCTGTTCAATCTTATCACCGACTTTCAGGATAAGACGCATCTCGGTATAGGACTCCGGCTTACCGATACCGTAGATGGCAGACACGGTCGCGACAATGATCACATCACGGCGTTCGAGCACGCTCTTTGAAGCCGACAGACGCATCTGCTCGATGTGTTCATTGATAGCAGAATCTTTTTCAATAAACAGATCACGCTGAGGGACGTAAGCTTCGGGCTGATAGTAGTCGTAGTAACTGACGAAATACTCCACCGCGTTGTTTGGGAAAAAGTCCCTCATTTCCGCGTAGAGCTGAGCGGCAAGGGTTTTATTCGGCGCCATGATGAGCGTCGGCAGACCGGTTCGAGCGATAACGTTCGCCATGGTGTAGGTTTTGCCGCTACCCGTCACGCCAAGCAGCGTCTGGGCCGTCAGGCCGTCCTCGATGCCTTCGACGAGTTCTTTGATTGCCTGAGGCTGATCTCCGGCCGCCTCAAAGGGCTGATGCAGTTCAAACGGAGAATTAGGGAATCTGATGACTTTCAAGGTGGTGTCTGCCTAAAGAATCCTTTGAATTTGAAAAGTTTAGAACGAATCCTAAGACATCGGTTTTCCGATCATCCGATCTGGTCAGATTGCCTCGACCTCAGTCTTCTCTGCTTTAGATGAGTTCTAAGGAGACATCCATTTTAAGTTCACTTTCAAACCAAACCCCTCTCAATTAAGCTTCGGCACCTTATTTTCTCAAGCACGCAGGGTGATTTAAATATCAATAATTCAAATTTATAAAATCACCCTTGGCTGGACACTCTCGGAATAAAATAAAAATTAGCACATTACATAAGCTGATGAGGTTTGTTTTCGGAAAAAGTAAAACATCGGTCTGAAACAACTCCTTAACTTTCTAGAAGGATATATCCTTAAAAAATCCTCTCTATTCCAAATTTAATCTTTGTTTAATATTTATCAACCATTATCATCAACCCCTCTAATTATAAAATCCCATTTTGAGTTTATTTTTTGCTAATTAGCTAATTTATAAGAATTTTCATCTTCTCTAAATTTCGTAACAATCTATTGACTTCTAGAAATTTTGCTGTCAGAATGCTTATGTCTGTTGTTTGACAGACATGACAATTGGGATTACTGCTATGTGCATATTTAACATTGGCAAGTGCCTATTCAACATAGGCATGCGCCGCACGTTACACCTCACGCGGTTTACGATGCGTGATTGCTTCTCCTTCAATAAATTCCTCTCCGAATCCGACATCTAGTCCTCCGGCCGATTCTTTATCGGTTCGGCTCGAATTGCTTTTCTCTTAATTTCTTCCGCGAAATCTCTTAGTGTTCAAGCCTTTTTGACGCTTGTTCATAGGGGGGGGGTATTTCAGAGAAAAGCCAATACCACAATTCATTTAATTACGATGCGGATTTATTTACCTTATTAAATAAATCTGGAGGACTACTATTATGCAAAAACTTAAAGTCGCAGCTTCTGCATTACTGAAAGATAAACTTCAGGTTGAACGTGAAGTCGTTTGCCTCTCAAATGCTGACTTTACTGAAGTCTCCGCTGTTGTTATCGACATTGAAGACTATCGGAAAGGCGGGTTAAACAAGGTTAATGCCACCGCCTTGGAAATTCCTGTTTTTCTTTATCTCCGCGATGAAGACACCACTCCGGAAGAACTCGTCGGTCACGTGGTCGGTGTGATCAACGATGACCTTACAGACAGACGTCTTTTCGGCCGTCAAATCGATGAAGCTGCCAAACGCTACGAAGACAAGCTCCTTCCTCCTTTCTTCGGTGCCCTCGCCCAATACGTATACAAAGGAAAGTCCCAGTTTGACTGCCCGGGACATCAGGGAGGCGCATACTTCCGCCGCCATCCGGCCGGCCGCGCATTCTATGACTTTTTCGGTGAAGAGCTTTTCCGCTCTGACCTTTGCAATGCTGACGTTGCGATGGGCGACCTTCTAATTCATGAAGGTGCACCGCTAACCGCTCAAAAAGCTGCCGCTAAGGTATTCAATGCCGATAAGACTTATTTCGTTTTGAACGGAACCTCCGCCTCTAACAAAGTTGTATTAAATGCGGCTTTAACTCCCGGTGACTTGGTTTTGTATGATCGAAACAACCACAAGTCAATTAACCACGGAGCTCTTTTGCAAGCCGGCGCTACTCCGATTTATCTTGAAACTGCCCGCAACCCCTTCGGATTTATCGGCGGCATTGACGAAAAATGTTTTGACGAAGAGTATCTCCGCAGCCTAGTTAGAGAAAAATGTCCTGAAAAAGCGGATGCCAAGCGCCCCTTCCGTCTTGCAGTCATCCAACTCGGCACTTATGACGGCACGATTTATAACGCTCGCCAAGTTGTGGACAAAATCGGCCACCTTTGTGATTACATTCTCTTCGACTCCGCATGGGTAGGCTACGAGCAATTCATTCCAATGATGCGTGACTGTTCCCCGCTTCTTCTCGAGTTAGGACCGGAAGACCCCGGCATCTTCGTCACTCAGTCCGTTCATAAGCAGCAAGCAGGTTTTTCTCAGACTTCACAAATTCACAAAAAGGACTCTCACATTAAGGGACAAGACCGTTATATTCCTCACAAAGTGTTGAATAACGCTTTCATGATGCATGCATCAACCAGTCCGTTTTACCCGCTGTTTGCTTCTTTGGACGTCAACGCAAAAATGCAAGAAGGAGAAGCCGGCCGTAGACTTTGGGCTGACTGCGTTAAGACAGTTGTTGATGCTCGCAAATTACTGCTTGAAACCTGTCATTACATCAAACCGTTTATTCCTTCTAAAGTTCGCGGCTCCGATTGGAAGTCTTACCCAACGGATTTGATTGCCCAAGACCTGGAATTCTTCAAATTTGTTCCGGGTCAGAAATGGCATTCTTTCGAGGGATATGGGGAGAACCAATATTTTGTAGATCCCTGCAAATTTATGCTGACGACTCCGGGCATCGATGTTGAGACCGGCGAATACGAAAATTTTGGCGTTCCGGCAACGATTTTGGCTAATTACTTGCGCGATAACGGCATCATCCCCGAAAAGAATGACCTCAATTCCATTCTTTTCCTCATGACTCCCGCAGAAAATAAAGAAAAAATGGATCACCTGGTTAGCCAGATCGCTCGCTTTGAAAAATACCTCGATGATGACGCTCCCTTAGAAGAGGTTCTGCCCAATCTTTACAAAGCTTACGAATCTCGCTACCGCAACTATTCCATCCGTCAGCTCTGCCAAGAAATGCATGACTTCTACAAGGAGCGGAATATTAAAGAGATTCAAAAGGAAATGTTCCGTACAGAATTCATGCCTAAGAGCGTCATTAATCCTCAAGAAGCCCACTTTGCATTCCTGCGCGGCCAAGCCGAGCTCGTCCGTCTGGAAGATGCAGAAGGAAGGGTTGCTGCTGAAGGCGCTCTGCCCTACCCACCGGGAGTCTTGTGCTGCTTCCCGGGTGAAGTTTGGGGCGGACCCGTGCTCAAGTATTTCTTAGCTTGGCAGGAAGCCATGGGACGGATGCCTGGATTTGCACCCGAACTTCAAGGTGTTTATGTCGAAGACAACGGCAGGGGCGGTAAACAAGTTTACTGCTATGTACTAAAAGAAGATGCTGTCGAACGTCTGACTGCTAAAGGTAAATAAGCCGCGTGCGCGGAAGCTCGCGCTTCCGTGCTGCCTCTCTACACAGAACATACTTGAGGATATTTTTATGTCTCAGCAAAACCGTACCAAGATGTCAGTCACTCAGCTGACTCTTCTCACTGCTATTAATATGATGGGCTCCGGCATCGTCATGCTGCCGACCAAACTGGCTGAAATTGGAACAATTTCTATTCTTTCCTGGCTCATCACTGCCGTGGGATCCTTGTGTTTAGCCTATGCCTTTGCCAAGTGCGGCATGTTTAGTAAACGTCCGGGTATGGGCGGCTATTCTGAATATGCCTTCGGCAAAGCCGGCAACTTCATGGCTAACTACACTTATGGTGTTTCGCTTCTTTTTGCCAACATCGCTATCGCGATTACCTGTGTCGGCTATGGGGCCGAATTTTTGGAAATTGAACTAACTCCGGTTCAAGTTTGCCTTTCTACGATCGTCGTACTTTGGATCTGTACGTCCGCAAACTTTATGGGGGCCTCGCTCACCGGAAAATTTAGTGCCTTAGCCGTTTGGTGCGTCATCCTTCCCGTGTTGCTTTTAACCGTTATCGGCTGGTTCTGGTTCAGTCCTACGATGTATGTCGAAGCCTGGAATCCGCACAACGAACCTTTCTTCTCCGCTGTCGGGGCTTCAATCTCTATGACGCTATGGGCCTTCTTAGGACTTGAGAGCGCCTGTGCCAACAGTGATGCCGTTGACAATCCCGAGAAGAATGTTCCTATTGCCGTGCTGGCCGCTACCATTGGTGTTGCTATTATCTATATTGTCTCCACCAATATCATCGCGGGTATCGTTCCGAATGCCGAGTTGGTTAAATCAAACGCTCCCTTCGGCCTGACCTTTACCATGATGTTCAACTCTACCATCGGCAAGATCGTCACTTTCCTTCTTGTTCTTTCCTGCGCAGGCTCTACACTGGGTTGGCAGTTCACGATTGCTAAGGTATTTCAGCAGTCTGCAATCGACGGTTTCTTCCCGAAGTGCTTTGCTAAAGTCAACAAATGGAAAGCTCCAGTGCTCGGTATGATTATCATTACGGCCATTCAAACCGGCTTCTGTTTCATGACGATTAGCCCCGAACTGTTCAAACAATTCAACCGGTTGGTAGATCTCGCCGTAGTAACCAATATCATGCCTTATCTGCTGTCAATGGCGGCTGTTGCCGTCATCATGAAAGTCGCAAAAGTGGAGCCCTCCAAGGCCAAACTTTACAACGTCATTGCAATCATCGGCGCCATCTACAGCTTCTACGCACTCTTCTCTACCGGAATCACAGAAGTTTTCTACGGCTCTTTAGCCACATTCCTCGGATGGACGCTTTGGGGACTGATTGCACCTAGATTCGCCAGCAACGAAGCTTGATAGCAATTTGCTCTCAGTTAAAGGACTGCCCGTGCGGCGGTCCTTTTTATTTGCGGTCTCACAGGTTCAGGAGTTTAAATATTTCGTTAGAAAAACGATTTTGCCGCCAATTTTGAATTAGGCTAAGTAATTGACATTTTTTAACACCTCTAGAGAATCTCATGTCCAAATCCATTTTTGATGTTGTCGGACAAGCTCCCGACGATCCCATTCTCGGCCTCAACGAAGCTTTCAAATCCGACCCCCGCGACAAGAAAGTTAATCTGAGTATCGGCGTGTACAGCACCGAAGACGGCAAAGTACCTCTTCTGCGCGTCGTTGCCGAAGCCGAGAAGAGAATCCTTGAAGCCGGCGAGCCTCATACTTATCTTCCGATCTCCGGTATTCCTACTTTTAACGCCGGCGTTCAGAAGCTGATTTTCGGTGCCGATTCTCCGATCATCAAAGAAAAGCATGCCGTTACCGTTCAATCTCTCGGCGGTACCGGTGCTCTTAAAGTCGGCGCAGACTTCCTTGCAGCTATTCTCAAAGATCCGGAAGCCGTTGTCAGCACACCGACATGGCAGAACCACGTTGCAATTTTTGAACAAGCTGGTTTCAAAGTCGGCAAGTATCCGTACTATGACAAAGAAAACAACGGCGTCGACTTCCCTGCCATGCTTAAGAGCCTCAGCGGTTTGAAAGAAAACACCGTTGTGATTCTGCATGCCTGCTGCCACAATCCCACAGGCTATGACCTGACTCAAGAACAATGGGCCCAGGTTGTTGACGTCTGCGTTAAGAACAAGCTGATTCCGTTCCTCGATATTGCTTACCAGGGCTTCGGTGACGGTCTTGAAGAGGATGCCGGCTCCATCCGTCAATTTGCCGATGCAGGCATTCCTTTCTTCGTCTCTAGCTCTTTCTCCAAGTCCTTCTCTCTTTACGGCGAACGTATCGGTGCACTGACCGTCGTCTGCAAAGACCAGGAAGAAGCCTCCCGTGTCCTGAGCAAACTGAAAGCTTTGATTCGTGCCAACTACTCCAATCCTCCCGCCCACGGCGCCAAGATTGTTGCTCGGGTACTCAATGATCCTGAACTCATGAAGCAGTGGCATGAAGATTTGGGCGAAATGCGCGAACGTATCAAAGAGATGCGTAAGGATCTGGCTTCCGAGCTCAAAGCACTCGGCGCCAAGAAAGACTTTGACTTTGTCACTCAGCAGAAGGGCATGTTCTCCTTCTCTGGCCTGAACCCCGAACAGGTTCAGCGTCTGAAAGACGAATTCGGCGTCTACATCGTTAAGAGCGGCCGTATGTGTGTTGCTTCTTTGAACAAAGACAACGTGAAATACACGGCAGAAGCCATTAAAGAAGTGCTCTAAGCTCTAAACTACGCGTTTCTACGGAAGGCTCCGAAAAAATCGGAGCCTTTTTACATTTTTAAATTTCCTTTTGAATCAAGGAGTTCATGAGAGAGTGAATATAAAAACAAAAAAGAATGAAAAAATTTTTAGTTTTTGATTTGCACGACTTCAAAAACTTGTATATAGTCTCGTCTTGTTGATTCCCCGATAGCTCAGTCGGTAGAGCGACGGACTGTTAATCCGCAGGTCGTTGGTTCAAGTCCAACTCGGGGAGCCAGAATTCTGAAAAGCGCATCGTAAAGAATGCGCTTTTCTTTTGCCAAAATTGGTTCGCACCGACTCCGCTTTCTCAAGTCGAAATCAAGCCGCCCATGTTTAGACGGACGGCCCATCGGAATCCTGAGATTAATTCTTCAGACAATCAGACATAAACTTCTTGCGAAGCTCGCCCTTCAGTGCTTTCTCTTTAGCCTCCTTGCTGCACTTGACCATTTTTTCCTGCTGTTGGGTAAGTTTCTTTTTTCCGTCATCAACTTTCTTGGACAAGCACTCCTTCATGAATTCCTTACGCTTATCGCCGTGAAGATCCTTAGCCGCAGCTTCTTTGCTGCAGTAAGACATCTTATTTTGCTGAGCGGTGAGATGTTCGGAAGTGTCTTTTGCGATGGCCGGATTCATGCATACGGCAAAACCCAGGAGAGAGGCAATCAAAACCAAACGTTTCATAATCAGTCCCTTAAAAGGTTGCAAAGAAGTTGATATCTCCTTTATAACTCTTTAGAGGTAAAAGCTTTAGGCAAAAATCCAAGATTGAGCATGAAAACTTCCGTGCTCATCTTCTTGCCAAGACGGGTAATTTCCTTCCTTTGCCTAATAGTCCTACCTCTAAATATCGGGTTTTTTCTGTCTCTTCTCCGAAAATCAGCGGTTTTTTCTCTCTAAAATAAGTTCATGTTCAGCGCGTGTTCTCGGCGAACCGCAGGCATTTTTACGGATAACCAATGAATACATCTGAATATTTAACTTTGATGAGGGATCGACTCACCGCAGCTTTCGATTTCAAAGAGCCGCCTCAAGGACTCAATCCTCAGCCGGCGCTTTGGGCAGTACATAATCGAACTTCAGAAAAGTACTTCCTCTCAAAAAGCATCTCGTTATACACAGTGAACAATGACGAGTATGTCGGGCTTTATGGCTGTACTGACAAAATCAAGGAAACAGACATCGAAGCCGTTTTCGAACAGTTCAAAAGACTGATTTCGGAACTACCGACGGACGAAAAGCATATGTCCTCAATTTTCACTGCGGCGTTGATCTCCAAAGAGGAAATTGACCTGAAGATTGTTGAGACGGCGTCTGCCAAAAAGTTTCATAAAGACTTTTGGTTCTCTCTTCGCGGTTGGGCCGATCTAGCCTTCATTTTGGTCGATCTTAAAAACGAAAAGATTTATTCCAATTCGTTCGGCAAAAGGACTGTTAGAAACTTCGGATTCCCCAAGAAGTCTGACTAATAGCTTTATTTAATTTATCTCAAACACCTAGGAATGGAAATGAACGGTTTTACCTTACTTATCGGCTCAGCGGTCATCTTTCTGATCGCCTATGTCGTTTACGGCTCCTGGCTTGCCAAGCAATGGGGCATCGACCCGAAACGCAAAACACCAGCAGAAACTCAGAAGGACGGCATTGACTACCTTCCGACAAAACCGGCTGTTCTTCTCGGTCACCACTTCTCTTCAATCGCAGGCGCCGGCCCGATCGTCGGCCCGATTACCGCGGCTGTTTTCGGATGGGTTCCCGTCACACTGTGGATTATCGTCGGCAGCGTCTTCTTCGGCGGCGTGCATGACTACGGTTCTTTGGTGGCTTCTTTGCGTCATAAAGGCAAGAGTATCGGCCAAATTATCGAAGCCAACATCGGTGAAAGAGCCAAGATTCTCTTCGCCATCTTTGCCTGGATTACATTGCTGGTTGTGATTGCAGCCTTCGCCAACATCGTTGCTGCTACTTTCGTGGCCAACCCTAGCGCCGGCACATCCTCCTTACTCTTCATTCTGCTTGCTGTCGCTTTCGGCCTGCTCGTCTACCGTACCGGCATATCTCTTTTCCTCGGTACAGTCCTGGGCCTCATCGGCATGGCTGCCGCTTTCTACATCGGTCATATCTTCCCGATCGTCCTTTCTAAAGACATGTGGCTCCTGATCATGATGGGCTACATCTTTGTTGCCTCCATCGCACCGGTTTGGATTCTTCTGCAGCCTCGCGACTACCTGAACTCCTTCCTGCTTTATCTGATGATCATTGCCGCCTTCCTCGGCATCTGCTTCTATCAGCCGACCATGGAGATTTCTCCGTTTGTAGGCTTTGATCTCGGGCACGGTCAGTGGCTCTTCCCGGTTCTGTTCGTTACTGTTGCCTGCGGTGCGATTTCCGGCTTCCATTCTCTGGTTAGCTCCGGTACCAGCTCCAAGCAGCTTGATAACGAAAAGAACGCCAAGCTCATCGGCTACGGCTCCATGCTGATTGAAGGCCTCCTGGCAATCTGCGCCATCATTTCCGTCGCTTACGTTGCTGCTGACAAACTGCCGGCTCTCCTGAAAGCCGGCGGCCCGGTCAACGCCTTCTCTCAAGGCACTGCAACCTTTATGACAGCGCTGGGTCTTGATTTCAATCTGTCTAAGGAGTTCGTTGCTCTGACGATTTCCGCCTTTGCGCTCACTACTCTTGACACCGCAACCCGTCTCGGCCGCTTCATCTTCCAAGAACTGGTTACACGTCCTGTCGAAAGCCGCAACGGCGGTAAGGAACAGCCCATCGCTGCTTTCCTCGGCAACCGTTACGTCGCAACGGCGATCACGATCGCTCTGGCCTGGTACATGTCCGTCGGTTCTTACCTCACGATTTGGCCGATTTTCGGTACTGCAAACCAGATGCTTGCCGCTCTGTCTCTGCTCGCTATCGCCGCATGGCTCAGAAAAGAAAACAGAAAGACATTCATGGTCACGATCCCGATGTACTTCATGTTTGCCGTCACCTTCTGCTCTCTTGGTCAGCTGATCTACGCCAACCTCGGCAAGAACTGGCTGATCGTCGGCATCTCCGCCGGTCTGGCTGTTCTGTCTGCAGCTCTGTTCATTGAAGCCTACCGAGTCTTCAGCAACGACAAAGGTCAGATCCCGAGTAACCTTAAAGCTCAAAATCAAGAGTAAGTCAGTAGTTACTCACTCCTAAAATTACGGCCTTCGCCTAAAAAGTGAAGGCCGTTTCGTTTAGGTTGCTTAGAAACACTGGGCCTTCTGCCAGACTATTCCTGGCTGAGAATTTCCGGATTCAGTATCTCCAACTCATCAATTAAAAAGCCCGCGACTGCAAACCGTTGTTTTCTCTTTAAAGCTCTTTCGGCCCATCATCGAGCCACTAGAGATGCTTTTTAGAGAGGCGGCTTGAAGCTCTTTGCTGTCATTGGACAACATACAAATGTCTCGAAAAACAACTCTGTTATAGAGGGGAAATTGGAAGAGCGTCCTTCCGACTCCAGCCAAAACAAAATTCTCGCCCAGAGCCTTCTGTAATCTGAACGGGAATTTAGCTTTTGTCGGTGACTGTCTCCATAGAACATCAAACAGCGAACAGAACAGTCATCAACAGAAATTAAGTCAGGGGAGCGAGCAGCGCTAAAACAATATTGGCAACCAAGAAGAAGACGATCGCAGAAAAATCAATGTTCTTCCAAACCGGAATAAATTTCTTAATCGGTGCCAGGAAGGGGTAGCAGAGATAACTCAGCGTACGGTAAAGAGCGCTTGTTTGGTTTACCCAAGAGAGAATGCAGAAAAGCAATGCGGCAAACATTGCAAGTTCAATGGCCCAGTACACCACCAGAACGGCGGAACCAAAGAAAAATGGGAAAAATCCCCCGGCCCCCGAGCCCATCAGCCAGTGGAAGAACTGATAAATGACGGCGACTAAGTAGCAGACAAAAATTGAAGGCCAGTCAATGGTCGGCGTTCTCGGAATGAATTTAGAGACCGAACCGACAGCCCACTGCGTCGTGGTATAGGCGAAAGAAGTGATCGGATCGTTTCCGGGAGCACGCAAAAACTTTAAATAAGCTCTTAACAAGAGCAGGCACGCGAAAACCGTGCAAAGAAGTCTAAGGGTTAATAAAAAAATCGCGGACACTTTCTGATCCTCTCGTTTTACTTGTTTTGTTGTTAATCATTCTAAATGAGGCGGCGGTCAACAATGCAGAATTTTGGCCTGAACCGCTCAATTAGACGTTTAGACGTAAGGAAAACACAACGGCTTACCGGTCGTGCAGAGACTCTCATACGTAAGCCAGTCGAAAGCAGGGCCCGGATCCGTCTTGCGAAGCGGTGCGATCATGGAATGGCCCGTGACGTATTTGATAGGATAAGCTTCGGCAAGTGCATCGGTGAGGCGCCCGAGCGTTTCATATTGCGCCTGCTCATAGGGCGCTGAATCTGTACCTTCCAATTCCACGCCGATCGAGAAGTCATTGCAGTTCTCACGGCCCTCGTAAGAGGAAACGCCGGCATGCCAGGCACGGTCCAAACAGGAAACGTACTGGAACAGGCGTCCACTCCGATCAATAAAGAAGTGTGAAGAAACGCGCAGTCCTTCTAAATCTTGGTAGGACGGATGCTTGCAGCAGTCAAGCGTTCCGCAGAAAAGCGCGTCGACATCTCCGGTTCCGAACTGGCCGGCTGGCAAACTGATGTTGTGTATCACCAGAAGAGAAATCTCCTCGCCTTCCGGCCGCTCGTTGAAATGCTCGGAGGGCCGAATTGCCGCTTCGTCACACCAGCCGTTAGGAAAAATTCGCATCAGTGCGCCTTCGGGCCTTTCATTGCGTGCTGGCGGCAGCAATAGTACTTCCCATTGCTGTATACAGCTTCACTGATCGGAACATACAAGCCGCAGTTCGCGCACGAAACCATCTTTTCGCCCGGCATATCGTTTTTGTGTTCCGCAAGATTGGCTTTTTCCTGTTTATCCAGGCGCTTTTCAAGCTGAATCTGCTTTAAGCGCATGGAACGCCAGGCAAAGTAAATAACGGCAACGATAAGAACAAAGAAAATGATCCTGGACATGACTTAGGCTCCCGGAACAACTTCCATAACAAAGCGAACGCCGATATAAGAAACCATCAGAACGCAGAAGCCGATAACGGTCCAAAGAGCGGCAAACTTTCCTCTCCAGCCTCTGAGATGATGTCCGAGAAGCAGGATTCCGAAGATGACCCAGGCCATGCAGGTGGTGACAGTCTTGTGGTCAAAACGGAAGGCTTGGCCGAAAAGTTCCTGAGAATAGACAGCACCGAACAGAATCGCAGCGGTCAGAACAATGAACCCGACCCAGATCAAACGGAAAAGGATTTTCTCCATTTCCATCATGGAAGGCATGTTGTCCAAAATATTGACGTGCTTTGCGCCCTCGTGAGTAACAAAGTCCTTGGCGCGGACTCTCTTATGAACGGCCATTAAAAGCAGTCCTTGGATAAGCGCCATCGTCATCACGCTGTACGCAAGAATCGCCAGAAGCAGATGCAGTCTGAAAGGGCCGCTCGCGGTTTCCGGCGCTAAGGGAGAACCAGGCAGCAGAAGCGGCAAAAGCATGCTAACCGCAGAAAGCGGCAGAACAAAAACCAGCATGGCGCCGATCTTAGAGAAGAAACTTTCCAAGAGCAGCAGGAACGTGCAGGTGAACAGCGTAATCGTCAGCGCTAGCGCCATTCCAAAGTGCGGAGTCCCGTACAGGAACAAAGCCTCGTAAATCAGGTAAGCCTGGATCATAAGACCTGCGCAAATCAGGGGGCGAATCCAGAATTTCTCCGTAGGTTCAGGCTCTTGCAACGTTTTGTAAATTCCGAAGGCTGCGGCTAAATACAATACGGCCGCAAAAACGTAAAATATGGCATTCAATGTCATCGTTACGACTCTTTTTTATATAGTTGATCGTATTGTATGACTTAACTCTTTCCTTTGAATTAATGTAATGCTCGATTCTCTTACTCAGCGTCTTACCAAAGTCGTCAAAACCATTCGCGGACAAGCTCGTCTGACCGAATCCAACATGCAGGACATGCTGCGTGAAATTCGTATTGCCCTCCTCGAGGCAGACGTTGCCATTCCCGTGGTCAAAGATCTCATTGCAAGAATTAAAGAAAAAGCCCTCGGAACCGAAGTTCAGACAAGCTTAACTCCGGGCCAGGCATTGGTCGGCATTGTTCACGACGAATTAACAAAAGTTATCGGCGGAGAGGATCCTGAAAATGTTCGCGAGATCAACCTCGCTACCCAGCCTCCCGCAATCATCCTGTTAGCCGGCCTTCAAGGTGCCGGTAAAACGACGACCGCCGGCAAGCTCGGTAAATGGCTCAAAGAAGAAAAGAAGAAAAAAGTTCTGACAGTTTCCGCCGACGTGTACCGTCCTGCCGCTATTGATCAGCTGCAAACAGTTTCTCAGCAGGCCAACATTGACTTCTTCCCGAGTACCCCGAACGAAAAACCGCTCGATATTGCCCGCAAGGCCCTCGAATACGCAAAGCTTCATTACTACGACGTGCTCATCGTCGATACGGCCGGTCGCTTAGCGATCGACGAGCAGATGATGAATGAGGTCAGCGATCTGGAAAAATTCTTAAATCCGATCGAAACCTTCTTCGTGGTCGACGCCATGGTCGGTCAGGACGCAGTCAACACCGCGAAAGCCTTCGGCGAAAAACTTCCGCTAACCGGCGTGATTCTGACTAAGGTCGACGGCGACTCCAGAGGTGGTGCAGCGCTTTCCGTTCGCATGGTCACCGGTAAGCCCATCAAATTTATGGGCGTTGGTGAAAAACTCAACGGTTTCCAGCGTTTTGATCCGCAGGCCATGGCCGGACGAATCCTCGGCATGGGCGACATCGTTTCTCTTGTCGATGAAGTCCGCAAGAACGTGGATATCGAAAAAGCCCAGAAGTTCGCTGAAAAAATGCGTAAGGGCGACGATTTCACACTCGAAGACTTCAAGGATCAGCTCGCTCAGGTCAAAAACATGGGCAGTTTCTCTTCCTTAATTGAGAAACTGCCGGCACAGTTCGCCCAAGCTGCCGGCCAGGTTGACGACGAACAGGCTAAGAAACAGCTCGCCCGTACTGAAGCCATCATTGATTCGATGACACCGCATGAACGCAGAAAACCCGAAATCATCAAAGCAAGCCGCAAGCGCAGAATCGCTGCCGGCGCCGGCACTACCGTTCAGGAAGTCAATCGTCTGCTCAAACAGTTTGAGCAGAGCCGCGAAATGATGAAGATGATGAAAAAAGGCGGCATGGGCAAAATGATGCGCGCTTTCAGAAGCCTTAGCGGCCGCTTCCCGGGTATGGGCGGCATGGGCGGAGGCTTCTAGTGAGCCAAAAGGCTGTTCGTATTCTCGGAATTGACCCGGGGCTTAATCACACCGGCTACGGCTTTGTAGATTTTGTACCCGGTCATTTCACCTATGTCGCCTCCGGTGTTTTGAATGTACCCGCAGGCGAACTTTCCGACAGACTGGGATTCATTTTTAAGTCCTTGTCGGCTTTGATCGAGGAGCATCATCCGAATGTCGCTTCGATTGAAAAAACTTTCTTGAATACGAATGCCCAGTCCAGCATGCTGCTGTCACACGCAAGAGGCGCTGCGATGTGTGCTGTCGCATGTCACTCTATCCTATGCAAAGAAATCAGCACTCGCGAGATTAAAAAATCCGTAACCGGCTACGGCGCCGCTGACAAAGAACAAGTGCAGCAAATGGTTCTAAGGCATCTGAAGCTTGAGGACACGCGCTTCAGTCCGGACGAGTCGGATGCTCTGGCAACCGCGATCTGCTACGGCAGCTCCAGTATCCTGCTCGGCCTCGTACCGACACTCGGAACCAAGGCCGGCAGCAGCGGAACCGGTGTATCCCGCAGAGGCTCAAGTGCTCGCCGCTCAAGAAACGAGTGGACGAAACGTTATGAAGGAAAGGTCTAACTAATGATTGCAACCATTCGAGGAAAAATTCTTCAAAAAAATCCTCCGCAAGTTGTTATTGAGTGCGGCGGACTGGGCTACGAGATCGATGTCCCGATGTCCACTTTCTACAATCTTCCGAACATCGGCGAAGAAGTGTTTCTGGAAACCGTCATGATCGTTCGTGAAGATGCGCAGCTGCTTTACGGCTTTTTAACTTCTCAGGAAAAATCAGTGTTCCGGCAGCTTCTGAAAGTGAGCGGCATCGGTCCGAGAATTTCGCTCGCCATGCTCTCCTCTATGTCTGCAGAAGATATCGGAAACGCCATTGCCAATAATGAAATCGGACTTTTGACGATGGTTCCCGGCATCGGTAAGAAAACGGCCGAACGTCTCGTTCTTGAGCTGAAGGACAAGATGGTCGTCACTTCTGCGCCCACGGTTTCTTCCGTTCAGACAGAGGTCATCCAGGCTTTGGTTGCGTTGGGTTTCAGCGAACGCGAAGCTCGCGGCGCTGCGAAAAACGTCCCTGCAGATGCCGACGCCTCCGAAGGCATTCGTCTCTGTCTGCGTCAACTTGCTCAGAAAGGTTAATCCATGGCGGACAGCAATTCGATTCTTTCCTCTGAAAGAAAAGAAAAAGAAGAAGTCATCGACAAGGCCCTTCGTCCGACACGTCTCAAAGACTATGCCGGCCAAGACGGTATTCGTGAGCAGTTAGATCTGTTCATCACGGCTGCACGCAATCGCGGAGAAGCTCTGGATCACGTTTTGCTCTTCGGCCCTCCGGGCTTAGGTAAAACGACACTGGCAAACATCATCGCCAACGAACTCGGCGTCAAGCTTCGTCAAACGTCGGGCCCTGTTTTAGAAAAGGCCGGGGACTTGGCTGCCATGCTTACAAGTTTGGAGCCGCATGATGTTCTCTTCATTGACGAAATCCATCGTCTCTCGCCGGTCGTCGAAGAAATTCTTTATCCGGCCTTAGAGGACTTCAAGCTCGACATCATGATCGGCGAAGGCCCTGCTGCCCGTTCGATCAAAATCGATCTTCCGCATTTCACGCTTGTGGGTGCCACGACACGTGCAGGTTCATTGACCAAACCGCTGCAGGATCGTTTCGGTATTCGTGCCCAGCTTCAGTACTACTCGCCTGAAGACCTGACAACCATTGTGCTGCGCTCCATGCACCTGCTAAATATGCCGGCAGATAAAGGCGCAGCCGGTGAGATTGCACGCCGCTCCCGCGGTACACCTCGAATCGCAAACAGATTGCTTCGACGTATTCGCGACTTTTCCGAAGTCCGTCATCAGGGTCAATTGTCCGAACAAATCGCAAAAGACGCCCTTACCATGCTAGAAGTCGATCCGATCGGCTTAGACAGCCTCGACTGCCAATTCCTGCTTGCGATCATTGAAAAATTCCAAGGCGGTCCCGTCGGTATCGAAAACCTGGCTTCCGCTGTCGGTGAGGAGTCTGATACGCTTCAAGATATGGTCGAGCCTTATCTGATCAAAGAAGGTTTTGTTCAGAGGACACCAAGGGGACGCGTGGCGACACCGCGCGCATACAGCCATTTCGGGCTCGATAGAAAACATAAAGATTTGGGATTTTTATTCGATGACGACCAATATTAGTTCTTACAACTTGTCCGAGCGTCAGGTGCAGCTGGACTTGTCCGTTCTTCCCTACGATTTTGAAGAGAACGTCAAGACATTGAGCGAACAAGCGCGTCAGGCCTGGAACGACGTTCAAGATTTGGAAGCTTCTGCCTGCCCTGACAATAAGGCTCAAATCACGATCACGATGCACCCGTCCTTTGCTTCTCAGATTTACTTCCCTGAGGAGTTTTTGCTTGTCATGGGATTGGACTGCGTCGGCGTACGTCAGGTTCAGTGCTTCCCGCGCGACACTTCAAGCTGCGATACTGAAGACGGAGAAATTACCGTTGCGCTCGTCTGCGTCGGAAAGAGACAGGACATCCAGGCCATTCCCGGCAAACTGGAAAAAGTTGTCTCAGACACACTCGTCGGAAAACAGATTCGAACCATTGAAAGTATTGAAGCCGTCTCTATCTATGACCGCTTGGATATTCCCAACGATTACTTCGAGGACCATTTCTTAGTCGGTGTTTATGTGACGCCCGGAAAAACAATCGAAGAATCCAAGGAAGACTTTAAAAATTACGCTCAGAAAAACGATCTTGAAGTACACCCCAACTTCTTAGTCGACAAGGACGGTGTCTTCTATGTGCTTCTGCGCGGTGCCCGCTACAAACTCGATGCTATCGGCGACTACGCCTACACCTTCTGTGTACGTGTCCCGCCGCTGAAAAAAGCCTGACTCAGCGCCACACAACTAAACTAAAACGTCGGCTTTTCCTTTTAGGAGGGTCCTCAGTGATTTCTACTTTTTACTCGAACTCGTTCGAAGTTCTTCGAACGGTTCTTGCCACAAAAATCGGTTTTAATCTGGAGGACCTGCGAAACAGTAATGCCTCCTTTTTTGAGCAAATCAAGGTTATCGTCCCGACGCCGATGATCGAGGACAACCTCAACCGCTTCTTCGCGGATCACTTCGGAGCCACTCCGGGGATTGAATTCTCTAACGTAGCCAGCTGGATGTTCAAAGTTCTCGGACAGTCTCTCTCCAACGCTGAAACATCTCAGGTCATGGACTGGACTTTTTACGAGATCCTGCGTCAAAAGCAAAACAAAAAGGCTTTCCCTGAAGAAGAAAAGCGTCTTTATGAATACATTCAGACATTGGACCCCGTCGGTGTGTTGGAATTTGCCCGTCATCTGAACACAGTTTTCATTACTTACGGTTCCTATCGCTTTGACTGGCTGCAACAGTGGGCTTTAGAGAAATTCAAATTCAACCATAAGGTACACCCGCTTCCGGTACCAAATGCAAAGGCAGAAGAAGAGCGATTGAAGAAAAACGCTGACTTTTTGTGGCAAAAGCGTCTTTGGCAAGAATTAATCGAACAGACCGGCGCAGAAAGCGAAGGAAAAATCTTCGGGTGGCTTGAAAATACTATTGAGCGAATCCGGAAGAACAAACCGGTTGAGAACAGTCTTCCGATTCATCTTTTTCTGCCGTTCTCGATTCCGCCTAACTTACTGCCTCTGATTCGAGCTTATGAAGATTCTCCTGCAGAGCTTAATCTGTACATTCTTAATCCGTGCGCCGAGTACTGGTTTGAGTCCGTTCCGAAAGCGCAGTTCGACTGGTCCGAGAATTTCAAAGTCGACAACAGCTGCCTGAACTATCTGTTGACAAATGCAGCAAGCACGAGAGCCGCTATTGACCGATTGGACAGCTTCCTTTTTTCCGAGGAAGAAGCTTCGGCAATCGAAACGGATATCTCTGATAAAGACAAACAGAACCGTCAAAAGGCATTCGTCAAACAGCCGGGGTCTCGGGAATTTGTAACCTCAGAAAAAACTTTCGACCATTCCGAAGAAGAAATAAAAACCAAGGTTAGTGCCGAGACAGCTTCCGCATATCTGGAGTATCCCTCCAAGTCGTTTCTGCATAGCTTTCAAAACTCCATTCTTAGAATGGACAGCACGCTGCTGCCCATTGAGCCTGCCGAGAAAGATGTCAGTCTTCGCATTCTCAAGGCGCCCTCTTTTGTCCGAGAAGTCGAAGCCACCATCGACATTCTCCAGAATTGGCTCACAGATAAAAAACGCGGCCTAAAACCTTCCGATGTTTTGGTCGTAGTTCCGGACATCGAAAAGGCAGCTCCTATCATTGAAGGCGTCATGGCATCACTGCCGAAAGATCTTTATATCCCTTGGAAGATCATCGGTCTCAGCGAAGAAAAACAGAATGCGCTTGCAGATGCGTTTGTGGGCTTGGGCAAACTCTTGATGTCCGATTTCTCAGCCAGAGAATTCTTTGATTGGCTGGAGAAACTCCCCGTACAACAGCAGTGGGACCTGTCCTTAGACGACATCTCTGTCATTCAGACTTGGCTTTATTCTGCGGGATACTCTGTCGGAATCGATCATGAACAGCTCGCGGCGCTGAATTTCACTGACGAAGACACGTCCTTTCAGGACGCCATGGAACGGCTTTCTCTCGGCTTTTTCCTTGATGAAGCTTCCCCTCTGCCCTTCAAGAGTGTTCTTCCTATTCGAGGAGATGAGGAAGCCGGTTTTGATGTCGTTTCCGACGGCTCGGGCCGCTTGCTCCAAGCGCTTTCTCAACTTTATCTGAACCTTGCCGATCAGCGTCGTGAACTGCTCGCTTCCGAATTTGCACTCCCCGCAGAGGCCTGGAGAGAAGCTCTGTTAGGTATGAAAGAGCGTTTCTTCGGAAACAACTGTGATCCTGAAGAGTCCTATAACTTCTCAGAAATCATCGAGACAGTCTGCAAAGGCATGGCTGCCGCTTTCGGCGGCACGGAAAAAACCGTCAGTTTCGATGTTGTATTAAGCGAGCTGCGAAGTGAACTCTCCAAAACAAAGCGCGATGTACCGAGCTCCGGAACGATGACCTTCGCATCCATTTCACTTGCCAGAGGAATACCCTACAAGGTCATTTGCTGTTTGGGTTTCGGTGAGAAAAGCGGGTTCCCGGGAACACCTAAGTTTGAAGAATTTGACTTGACCAAGGATCACCGCCGCCGCGGTGACCGAGACGCAAGAAAGGACAATAACGCTGTCTTCCTTGACACGCTTCTCAGCGCTCGAGAAAACCTTTTGATTTCCTACACAATCGGAACGAAACCGCAAAGCGAAAATAATCCGTCGCTCGTCATTGATAATTTCAAGAATTACTTCCTTTCTCATGCCATGAGCGTAGGGATGGAGGACGGCACAGCTCAGGAAAAGGCAGACGAGCTTTGGAAGAGCATCGTAACTAAGGTTCCTTTGAATCGCTTCTCCATGAGAAATTTCTTAGAGGAAGCAAAATCTCTAGACAAACGAGAAAACAACTTGTTCTGGAAGAGCCCTCGGAAAGACGTCCTCGATTCAATCGAACATGCCTATAGGAACCCGGGCGCCAAGGAACCGATGTTTGCCAACACCGAGATTCCTGCTGAGAAACTTCCCAAAACGATGCAGCACCCGGTGCTCCGCGAACTGCAGGTTAATTTCCTCATAAAGTTCCTGACCTCTTACAACGAATGGGCGGCAACGCTGCTCAAGCTTGAATCATCAGATTTCGAAGCCGACGAAAGAATGATCGTCCCTTCTAAGGACGACAAGCTTATGCACTCAGAGGTCAGCCGAAAATTTCTTTCTTTGCTTGAGAATAACTTCTCTGATCAAGAGGCGCTCAATCTTTTGAACCTTAATCCGAAGTACGGCATTGAAAGTGTCCGACGTGCGGTTCTCAGTTTTGAAACCTCAGAGGTTGCCGACGCTCACGCCGCAAGGAAACAATTTGAGGAGACTGAGACTTTAAAACCCCTCTCGGCGGGACTTGATTATCGAGTTCCGACTGCAGTTTCTAGCTTCGTCAATCGGCTCACAGACAAAACGGATCTCTTCCTTTGGAAAACGGAAGATGAGTCCTTGCGCGTCAAGCTCGGCGTCTTTTGCTCTGCGTCGGAACAAAACCGAGAAGTATTGCGCCAAATTATTTGGACCGAAGCCGGGGAACCCTACGATTTACTCATCTTTAACGAAAGTTCAGACACAGATCATTTCGTCATTTCTTACTCTTCGATTATTCAGAACCATGGCGGCGAACCGCTTAAAGCGTTCTTGAGGTTATTTGAGTGTCACTGCAAGCACGCACTTGGAATGAATGCCTCGGATGACGCACTGCTTTGGCAGGGTGTCTCAGAGGAAAGCGTAAGAAAAGCTGCTGATTTATCTAAGGCTCTCAAAGAAGAACTCAGCGATTACTACAAACTCCTCAAAGGTGATGGCAGAAAGAAAGACATCTACCTTTCAGAAGCATTCGAAGCGTTAATTGAATTCATTCAAAAACTTAAACCTTAATCGGAGTATTTATGCTTTATAAAGAATTTGATGCTGCCACAACGCCGATTGAGGGGCGCATGCTTTTGGAAGCCAGCGCCGGCACCGGAAAAACGTATTCCTTGATGCGAGTGCTGCTCAGGCTTTTAGTCGAGAAAGGAATCGAACTAGATCGTATTTTGGTCGTGACATTCACGAATGCAGCCACTGATGAGTTGTCCTCTCGTTTGCGCAGCAACCTGACGGAACTGATTGAACAAATTAGGCTGAACAAGAGCGGAAGCTTCAACGATCTGCTGGATAGTTGGGGAGAAAAGAAATATTCTCAGGACATAATTCTTGAAAAACTGCAAACAGCGCTGAATAAGATTGACGACGCTGCCATTTTTACTATTCACGGCTTTTGCCAACGAATCCTTCAGGACTTTGTCTTTTCTTCAAAGGGAAACTACGACTTTGAGATCGGAGATGATTCAAACGCTAAAGATAAAGCGCTGAGTACTTTTCTTCGTACAAACCTTCCGAAGGCCTATCCAGGCTACCCTACGGAACAACTGTCTCTGGCTCGAGACATTCCTTGGGAAGATATTCTGACAACTGCTGCCGGTTTGAGCAGAAGCAAGCCGCTCACCCGGCAAATGAAGCTGATGAAAGATGCGAATCAAAAGCCCGAAGACGAAACCACTCGGTTTTTTGAAACTTTCATTGATCAGGCAACAAAACTCTACGAAGAAAACAAGAAAGATGAACGTCTTTTTACGTTCGATGACCTGCTGATCGAAGCAGAAGAACGCATTGTTAAAGATCCGGAATTCACCAAGGCAATTCAGAACCTTTACGGCGCTGCTTTGATTGACGAATTTCAGGATACGGACCCGATTCAATACTCGATTTTCAAACACCTGTTCTTAGAGGATCCGGAGAACTCCAAACCCGTTATCTTTGTCGGTGATCCGAAACAGTCTATTTATCGCTTCAGGAACGCAAGTCTTGAAACGTATCTGTTAGCCAAAAACGAAATCAACAACCCTTATCAGTTAGTAAAGAATTATCGTTCTACTCCTGGGATCATTGCCGGAGTTAATGCGTACTTCAATCCGGAAGGGAAAGGTTCCCGCGGCGGCTTTTTGAATCAGGCCCTTTCTTATTCGCCGGTGAAGTTTAATAAGAAAAAACTACCGCTCCTCTTAGAGAAAGACGGCAAAGTCGAACCCCTTTCCTCTTTCGCTTTCTGGTCCAATGCCGACACTAAGGCCTTGTCCAATGCAGAGACACTTCGCGATATGGAGGCTATTGCCATCGCAGAGGAAATCGAATCCTTGCTAAAGGAAAATGTCCTCTATGACGGCCGGAGACTGAGACCCAGCGATATCGCGATTTTGGTTGCAAAGCGCTTCCATGCTGACAAGGTTATTGAAGAGCTGCGCAGGCGGGGCATTCGCACCCTTCGGTCTTCGAATGAAAATGTCTTATGTTCCAAAGAAGCGCACGAACTTAAGAGCGTTCTAGAGGCTATGTACGATCCGAGAGATACTCGTCTTGTGGCTGCGGCTCAGGCAACCAGGATTTTCGGCGACTCGCTGAATGACTTATTGAATAACGATGCGGCCTCCGCGCAGGCACGTCTGTTATTGGAAAACTCAGCAAAAATCTACGAGAAGAGCGGAATTATCGCTGCTGTTTCGAACCTATTTGCCGGCGCCAAAACCGAAGAGCGTTTACTGCAATACGGAGGAGAACGCGCCCTCACGAATTATCAGCACATCTTGGAGCTTCTTCATCAGCAGCACAACACCATTGATAGTCTTCAGGGACTGCTGCGCTGGTTAAAACAAGAACAAAAAAAGAGCAACGACAGCTACACTCTGAGACGTGAAACCGATTCCGATGTTGTTCGAGTTGAGACTATTCACAGCAGTAAAGGCCTTCAATACCCTGTTGTTTATTACCTTGACCGGCCGATAAGCTTTTCCAAAGGTCAGAAATTTAGAGATGATGCGACAGGCGTCATTACCTTCTATGAAACCGAACAGAAGGCACCGGACGACTTCATTGAGAAATCATATGAGGAGTCCATGAGACTGCTGTATGTCGCTATGACGCGAGCCACAGCAAGGGTGGTTCTTCCCTATTTCTTCAAGAAAACTAAGAACGGAGCGCCTCACGGCAGCGTCGGCGGAAAAAATCCGCTTGCTCAGGCTATCAGCGGAGAAACGTCCGGCGGATTGGCCATTATTGGCGGTTTAAACCGACTGCGGGAGGCTTTGAGCCCGAAGGAAGCGTCGGCAAGAGAAGTCAGAAAGGCCTTGCTTGACGGAATTTCCGAGTACAACAAGAACAGCGCACATCCTCTCATGCTCTCTGAGAAAGCTTTAAATGCTTACATTCCTTTTGAGATCCGTTTTGACTTCGAACCCGGCAAATATGGAGACTCCGAAGTCTCCTTCAGACAACCGCCGGAGCATCTTGATCTCAGAGCCGGTCGTGGTGAGAAGCAAAATCGTTCTTGGATTTCTTCCAGTTTCACAAGCTTGTTGAGGACCATGGAAGCACAGGACTCCGCCGTCATCACTGATGAGTCGGAAGCTCTTGAGTCAGAGGAAACTGTCGCGGAATCGAAAGAAGAGGACGTATTGGAAGTCCTCAAAGGCACCCAAAGCGCTGCCGAATTCGGCACGAAAGTCCACGAATTATTAGAAAAGATTTTCGACAAAAATTTCCATAACTGGAAGAACAGAGTCTACAAATTTTTAGATGATCGTTTTAAGGGTTATGTCGCCCCAGAAACTGAAGAACGAAAGGCCGAAATCGAGACTAAAACGGAAGAGTTCTTCGAAAATTTATTCGAAGCAAAGATTCTGCCCTCCGCGCCGGGCTTCCATCTCTCTCAGCTTTTTAAAAATCTTAAAGATTGCCGTCCGGAATTGAAATTCATGCTTTCCGTCGGAGCTCCGATAAAGGGCAGAGAACGTCTGACGGCGAGTCTTTTGGCTGAAACGCTAACGGCCTTTGATTCTCGTTATAAAGACTTTCATTTGTCAGAACTTGATATGCGCGGTTATCTCACGGGCTCCATCGACTTAGCTTTTGCCGCTGACGGCAAATATTGGGTCATCGACTGGAAGACGAACAAAATTGATTACCGCAACAACACTCCTGAGCTCTATACGCCGGAAGCCGTGAACGCCTTGATGAAAAATAATCACTACGAGCTTCAGTTGGCGCTCTATCTCGTTGCGCTCAAACGAATGCTCGAAGTTCGTTTAAATCTGCCGGAAGGTACGGGTTATAAAGCCATCGGAGGGGCGGTTTACTGCTTCCTGCGCGGCATCGACAGGAATGCGCGCGGAACGTACTTTGAACGTCCAAAAGATGCCCTTATCGAATGTTTAGACGACTTCCTGAAAAACGGATTCAGTCGCGAACTCCTGGAATCTCGTGCCAAAGGAGCAGTTTGAAATGATTTCGCAAAACCAAAATTCATTTGAAAACCTCGGCACCATTCTGCTTGACCTTTTAACTCGTCGAGGAAAAACCATTACAGAAGAGCTAAGAGACGCATTGGCGTTCTTCATGCTGCATCTCGGACAAGCCGAACACCTCGGAGGTTTATGTGCCGAGCTTGATGCAACGCCGCAAAATAAAAAGTACGCGGAGCTGCTCAGGGAAGCTGAGCTGCTAACAGACAGCAGCAACAAAATTGCTGACGAACCTAACAACCTTTCTGTCGCTCCTACGCCTTTTCTTCTTGACGAGAGCGAACCGAAAAAGCTGAGAATTTATTCCCGCCGCAATTTTTGCTCTGAAAGCCGTTTGGCCGCAGGTATTCACGGTATGTGCTCTACAAGCGCCAGCGACGTCAACGAGGTAAAAGAGGCCTTAGCACAGCTGGAACAGACGTTAAAGAATGCACGAGAAAACGGCGACAAGAAAGCCTACTCTTTAAATCCTCTGCAGCTGGAAGCCGCCGAACTTGCAGTTTCGGAGAAATTCTCCGTTATTTGCGGCGGTCCCGGTACCGGCAAAACAACCACCGTTGTGAAATTCATTGAAGCCTTTTTGGAAATACATCCGAAGGGCATCATTCAAATGTGTGCCCCAACCGGAAAGGCCACAAGTCGTCTTCTTGAATCCGTAAAAAATCAAGCGGATGCCGGTCCGTCCTCTGCACCTTACTACCCTGCCGTTCGCAAGGCCCTTGCGGAAGATAGACTGACTTCTTTGACGATCCATAAATTGCTCGTCACGGATTTATCCAACGGCAAACGACCTTCAGCAGACAATCCGATCGAAGCAGATCTGCTAATCGTGGATGAGAGCTCAATGATTGACTCCGCCCTTGCGTTAAAACTTATCAGATCAATTGATCCAACCAAAACGCAAACTGTGTTTTTAGGCGACAAGCATCAGCTGGCAGCCGTCGGACCTGGTTCGGTGTTTGCTGACATCTCCGACAATTCGGGTGTTTTGAAAGGCCACATTGTTGAATTAAAAGAGAGCATTCGCTTCAACGACAAATCCGCTATCGGCAGATTGGCGCAGCGCATGCTGGCCTTCGAAGAAGGAAGAGAAGCCGGCATTTCGGACTTTATTTCAGAAGTTGAGTACACGGACGATCAACCTTTTGAAGGATTTAAAGATACCGGCGTGTTTTTCAAATCTGCAGGTAGAAATCTTCCTCTGCAGGCTCAGAAGTGGTTAGAGGAAAAACTCGATTCCTACTGCAACGCAGTCGAAAACTTAAACCTGACTTTAACTTTGAACGATAAAAACGAAGTGGATTCAAGATCAGCCAACTTCGAAAACCTTCCTAATGATGTACAACAAGCTCTTAAAGACGTCTGGAACGAACTGAGTACTTTCCGTCCGTTGTGCGCACAACGTGAAGGTCCGACCGGCGTCAATGCCGTCAATGATTATTGCGAAGATTTTGTTAAAACGGCTTTCATAGTTCCATCCGCAGACGACATGTACAACGGCAAGGTCATCATTGTTCGTCAAAACGACTCCGGCCTTGGTGTCGCCAACGGCGACGTCGCTGTTATTTTCGGCTTGAAGACGGCTGATTCCGACAAACCGATGTGGTATGCATTCATCGGTGATCTGAAGAAAATCGTTCCGGCTCAGCTGCTGCCGAAATATGACACCGCCTTTGCAATCACCATCCATCAATCGCAGGGTTCCGGCTTCCGTGATGTAGCCATCTTCCTGCCAACACTAAGTGCCGGAAGTGATGCTGCCTCTTTATGCACGCGCGAACTTCTTTATACCGGCATTACTCGCTCGGAAAAAACGTGCCAGATTTTCGGGGCTAAGGATGCCCTAGACATGTCGTTAAAGACCGTCACGCAGCGCAGCGGAGGACTGCCTCAGCGGCTTAAAGAACGTTTCAGCGAACAAGGATAATTTCTCTTTCTTGAACTATGACAGATAGAAAATCAGTTCCTCAAAAACAGGAGCTCCGCCCAAATACTAAAGAGCAAATGCTCAAACGCTTTAAAGAAAATTTAAACACCTTCAAAAAGACGTTTGATTATCTCAAAGACAAATGAGTACACCATTAGATATTGATGCGGTGGTCTTGATCAACGAAGCTCTCACCGGCAATCGCTGCTCAGAAGGAAGAAAACAGCGAGTAGGCGGATGTCTGTCCAGCTATTCCTATTACGACACCGTCAGAGAGCAGATAACAAGCATCGTCGTCAGCCTTCTCAAAGGTCATTTCTTTCAGGACGGCAACAAAAGGACGGCGCTGGCGATTTACTTGGATCTGTGCCAAAACAATGGAATCAAGTTCTTGTCGGATCAAGACCGCTTAGGCGATGTTTTAATAGACATCGCTGCCAACCAGCGAGGCATCACTGAAAACACACGATTGCTCTTTCCGGATTAAAAAAGAAGTACCTCCTCGAGTTTGGCCTTTTAACAGTCTAATTCCCAAAAAAGACGTTTTCTTTGACACCAAGAATCCCAATACTTAAAAGATAGATCATCTTTAATTCGGTCTTTTAAAAACAAAAATCCCCTCCAAATTTTTATTTCATCTTTCGCTTATTTCGCTAAAACAGGCCGTTACTCTATCCGGATTGAAAAGAGAAACTCGTTCTCAAGCTCGTCTACTCACGATATATGTTCAACACTTGTTCAATCGTGTTCAATTTCTGCTCAATTCTCAAAAATTGAGGCTTTCTTTGACAGCAAAAATACCAATACTTAGAGGTTAAACTATCTTTAATTCTCTCCTTTAAAGATAAAACTCCCCTCTAAATTTTTATTTTGTCTTTCGCTAAAACTGAACGTGTCTTTTTCCGAACCAAAAAAGAAGCACCCCTTTGAGTTCGGCTTTTTCACAAGACTTGTTCAATACGTGTTCGATCTTGTTCATATTTTGTTCAGTTCACAAAAATTGGATACTTTCTTTGACAGCAAGAACGCTTATCAAGAGAAGATGGATCATCTTTATATCGAGCCCTGGAAAATAAAACTCCCCTCTGAATTTTTATTTCGTCCTTCGCTGAATTTCGCTAACAGAGCCTAGAACGTCTTTCCGTATCCAGACGCGTCTTTCGGCTTTGTGGGAACTTCTTGTTCTTACTTCAGAGAGTCGAAATTCGGAACTGCTTCCAGCAAGCGACAGGTGTAAGGATCTTTCGGACGATTAAGGATTTCTGCCGCCGATCCTGCTTCTACCACTTCTCCGGACTTCATCACAATGACTTCATCGGCAAGGTAACGAACGACGCCGAAGTTATGAGTGATGAACAAGTACGAGATATCTCGGCTTCTTTGGATTTCGTTCAAAAGATTCAGGATTTGGGCCTGCACGGAAACATCCAAAGCCGATGTCGGTTCATCACAAATCAGAAGTTTGGGTTCGACCACCAACGCACGAGCTATCGCCAAGCGCTGTCTTTGTCCGCCCGAGAACTCATGCGGATACCGATTCAATGAATCGGAACGAAGCCCGCAAAGACCGATGACATCTTCAATTCTTCCGAGCGCTTCACTCGCAGGAATATCAGGGTGCAGGCTCTCCAACCCTTCAAGCAGAATTTCCTTAACACGCATTCTCGGATTCAAACTGGAGAATGGATCTTGGAAAATAACCTGCATATCGACGCGGGCTTGTCGAAGATCGGGACCGTTCAAGCTGCCTAAGTCTTTTCCGTTCAAGAGCGCAGAACCAGTGATTTTTGCCTGCAGTCGGAGAAGTTGGAGGATGCCTCGGGCCACCGTGGTTTTGCCGCTGCCGCTTTCTCCGATCAATGCCGTTGTCAGCCCTCTGCGCACATCGAATGAGACATTGTTGACGGCTTTGGCGTATTCCGTCGGACGCAGAAAACCGCCGCGAATCGGAAACCAAACGCTGTAATTCTTGACTTCAAGAATGCGAGGCACATCTTTCTGCTCTCGCTCAACAACAACGTCACTTCGCGGAAGTTCGACCGGATCATTTTCAGGAAACAGGCAGCGAACTTTTCGGTCTCCAATCTCCTGCAGGACAACTTTATGCTGAGAACATTCGGGACAAGCTTTTTTACAGCGCTCGGCAAATCGGCATCCATGGAACTCTCGATTCAAGCGAGGAACCATGCCCGGTATTGCCTCGAGCATCTGGCTCTTTTGCTTTCCTTCAGGAAGCGCCTTCAAAAGATTGCGCGCATAAGGATGCAATGGCTTGGAGAAGAACTCACGTGCTGAAGCTTCTTCCACCAGCTCACCGGCATACATCAGCCCTACCCTGTCTGCGACCTGAGCCACAACAGCCAAATCATGTGTAATCAGCAGAATGCCGATGTTTTCGGTTTCCTTGAGATGCTTTAAAAGATCAAGAATCTGAGCTTGAACAGAAACGTCCAGCGCCGTCGTCGGTTCGTCTGCAATCAAATAGTTCGGCTCGGCCGCTAGTGCAATAGCGATCATAACGCGCTGCTTTTGACCGCCGGAGAGTTCAAACGGGAATGATTTCATTCTGCGTTCGGGCTCAGGGATTCCGACTTTTTTCAGCCAGTCGAGTGCTTTTGCTCGCGCTTCTTCGCCGCGCAGCGGTGTATGAAGAAGAATTGTCTCGACAATTTGATCCCCGACAGTCATCACCGGGTTTAACGACGTCGCCGGTTCCTGGAAAATCAAACTGATCTTGGAAGAGCGAATATTGCGCATCGCAGCTTCCGGCAAACCCATGATTTCTGTTCCGTCAACGGTAACAACACCGCTCGAGACTCGTCCGGAGCTCGGAAGCAATCTCAGCAGAGAAAAAGCCGTCATAGATTTGCCGCACCCGGACTCTCCGACTAAAGCGCAGATTTCGCCTCGATTAAGCGTCAGGCTCAAACCGTCTACAACGCGAACCGTATCCTCGGAAGTGAGGATTTCAGTCACCATATTAGAAATACGGAGCATTACTTTTTCCTCCCGATTTTGAGGACCAGTCTCGGGTCAAATGCTTCCCGAACGGCAGACGCAAACAAGTTGGCAGACAACACAAGTGTGAGCATGAAAGTGAAAGCCGCGCAAAGGTTCCACCAGACAACCGGTGTGCGGGAAAGTTCAAGACGTCCGGCATTAATCATGGAACCGAAACTGTGTGTCGTCGGATCAACGCCGACACCGACGTAAGAAAGCACCGCTTCATATAGAACAATGCCGGAGAAATCCAATACCGCCACAATCAAAATGATGTGGATCACGTTGGGCAGCACATGACGCTTCATGATCTTAAACGGCCCTAATCCGAAGGCACGAGCCGCTTGGATATAGTCCAGCTGAGAAATCTTTAAGGTCTCGGCGCGAAGGAGACGTGCGAGCGTGGCCCAGCCCGTCAGACCGATGATGATTGAAAGCATGAACAGACGAAGGTCGGCTCTCTCAATGCCGGTCGCATACATGCCGGGATGAGAATCAATGAACACCTGAATCATCAGCACGGAAGCCGCAATCAAAAGAACGCTCGGAATTGAAGACAACGTCGTGTAAAGGTACTGAATTAAGTCGTCTACCCAGCCCTTGAAGAATCCGGCACAAATTCCCAGAACCACGGCAAACGGAAGCGTCGTCAACGTCGCCAGAGTTCCGATCACAAGCGCTGTACGCACCGACTTAAAGGCTTGATACAGGACATCGTTGCCTGTTTGATCTGTCCCCATCACGTGGTAATACGGCCAAAGCGCGCCGATCAGGCACCCGAGGACGATTAAAACAGAGCAGGTCGTAAGGACTGCTTCGTAAGGAACTTCATCGCGGCGCTTAAATAGCGTACGCACCTCTCCCTTGAATGAGCGATCTTTATATCGAGCAATCAGTCCGACCGTTAAGAACCACAGCAAAGCGCTAAGCACGAGTCCTGCACCTAGCCCGCAGGCCGATTTAACGATGACGTCTTCTGCCCAATCGGCTTTATTTTTGAGGTGCGCTCCTCCGGCTTTCAGCGGTTCGTAATCGCGCACGGGTTTGCCGTCTTCAAAGCGGGAAATTTTTTCAAATGTCTGAGTCGCAAGCGGCATCGAATAAGACTTCTCTTCGGCAGAAGAGGCTTTGCCTAGCGCTTTATCCAACAGGGAATAAGCCTTGACGTCATAGATCGGGCGCCCGGCCTGAACATCAATGACCGGACGAAAGTGCACAGAATCTACGACGGAGAGCAGAAGGAAGAAACACAGCAGCGAAAGCGAGCACAGCGAGGCGCCGGAACTCACAACATAGCGCCAGCGTGCCTTGAGCTCTTCGGAGCGGGCAACATGAATCAGATAAAACGTTAGTGCCGCTAGAAGGACGACAACCACGATATCCGTCGGAAGCAAAACAAATTTAGGCATCATTTCAAACGGATCCTCGGGTCGGCAATCGTGTAAGCCACGTCCGTCAAAATCAGACCGATGACATACAGCACAGTTCCTACAAAAACCATCGTACGGACGATGGCGAAGTCCTGAGCATTGATCGCGTCAATCGTAAAGCTGCCCAAGCCCGGAATGCCGAAAAAGCTCTCCATCACTAAGGAGCCTAAAAACAGCATCGGGAGCACAGCAACTGTTGAAGTCAGAATCGGAAGACTGGCGTTGCGCAGTACATGTTTAAACAGAACCGCTGTTTCGCTTAAACCCTTTGCCCGAGCAGTACGAACGTAATCCTTGTTGATTTCTTCCAGGAACATCGAGCGGTACAGCAGCGCATCGCCGCCGATGCGGGAGAAAACACCGATCGCAATCGGAAGAATTAGGAACGAAATCATGGCCGTTCCCGTCTCAAAACCTGAGATCGGAACGAGCCGCAGGACTTTTGAGAAGAGCCACTGCCCGAAAATAATGTAGAAAAGCGATGAGATCGACATCATGACAATGGCAAAGACCACGCCGCCGATCTCAAGCTTCGTGTGCCGGAAAAACACCAATCCCAAAGAAAACACAACAATCACAAAGACGCCGAGCAAAAAGGTCGGAAACGCCAGCGCAACTGACGGCCACATTCGGTTTTTGATTTCATAGGCAATGTCGCGTCCCGCGTCCGATGCTCCGAGATCTCCGACCATCAGCCGTGCACTGTGCTGCCAAAAAATCGTATCGGTAAGCTTGTCCGATCCTTCGGCCCTCTCATTCCAAAGGAGCGGCTTGTCGTAGCCGTGCTCTTCTTTCCAGTTCTGGATCGCTTCGGCCGTCACACGCTTGCCGCCGATATTGAGGCGCGCCATATCATCCGGCGTGTTGACCGTAAAGAACAGCATAAAGGTGAGCAGATTGACGCCGATCAGAATCAGGAAGCCGTAGCCGATGCGTCTTAAGAGATAACGAATCATTTGACGTCCTCCTCTGTAGTGCGTGCGGTCATTCGTTCCCGCTTTCTATGAAGAGCCACGGCCGGAATAATCACCAACGCCGACAGCAGAACAAAAACCAGCAGCGGCCAGTAAATCGGTTTGTTCCATTCTTTAATGGCCTTTACACGCGTCTCGGGATCAAGTCTCAGATACTGAATATGGTTGCGCACGACCTGTGTGGGCTTGCCGTTATGCACCCACTGATGGAAAGCCGCCGAACTTGTCGGAAAGTATCCGAATGTCCAGGGCGCATCTTCCTGAACGATCTTAATCAGTTCATTAATGGCCTCGGCCTTAGCTGGGCCTTCGTCCATATAACGCATGCGGCTGAAGAGCTCGTCGTATTTCGGATTTTGATAATTCGACGCGTTTTCTCCGGAGCCTCCGGTCTTGGACTTGGCGTTAGGACCGTAAAGCAGGAACAGGAAATTTTCTGCATCCGGGTAATCCGCGAGCCAGCCCCATAAGAAGAGCTGGTGATTGCCGGAGATCACTTTATCTTGGAAGCGGTTGTAGTCGGTGCCGCGAATATCGAGCTGAATGCCGATTTTCGCAAACTGCTTCTGATACCAGTCCAGTACGGCTTTCGTTGATGGAGACGCCGCCGCTTGGAAGTCGAGATTCAAGACCAAGGGTTCCCCGGTCTTCGCGTCCCGCCCTCCGGGGTAGCCCGCTTCGGCTAAGAGCTTCTTAGCTTCTTCAATAGATTTGCGGCGAACAAGACCGTCTTCAGACTTTTCGTAAACGACTGGGTTAAATGCCGCAGCGCCGTCCTCTCGATAGCCGAAGAGTCCCGGCGGAAGAGGACCATGCGCGGGGGATGCCAAGCCCTTCTCAAAGATCTGGATATATTCTTCCCAATCCATGGCAATAGAAATCGCCTGACGAAGCTTCTTGTTGCGCTCGCGCTCTTCAGGCGTCTTGCCTTCGCCGACGACCGGATCCATCCAGTTAAAGCCGAAGTACGTGTTTTGCGCTTCTACGGTCTGCGGAAACTGCAGCTTCTTTTCTTTGTACTCTTTTTCCTTTTCCGCGCTGTCGGCCATGCCGATCAAGAAGCCCTGACCGTTGTCGAGACGTTCAATCTGCGGAGAGTCGTAGTAGCCCTGAAGGAACTTCGTGCGAAGCGGCACGCTTTCCTTTTCGGCAGTGATTTCAATCCGATCGATAAAGGGCAGCGGTTTGCCGCAGTCCTTTAAAAAACCTTTCGCTTCGTCGCCCGGCTCCCCAGTGCAGGGATAAAGCTCCGTTTTGCGGAAATTCGGATTGCGCTCCATGACATGCTTGCGGTTTTCAATCGATTCCACCAGCATGTAAGGACCGGTTCCCACAGGCCAATAATTCAAAGACAAGTTGTTCTTGGCCATGCCTTTCTGGGCATAGAAGGCTTCAGCCTCCCACGGAACCGGTGCAAAGAAGGTCATAGCCAGCCAGTTAGGAAACTGCGGGTACTTTCCTTTGACTTCGAGCCGCAGCGTGTACTTGTCCGGCGCCGAAACGCCCTTGAGCTCAAACTTCCGCAAATCTAAGAAAGGTAAGTCTCGGTCAGAGGGCTTAAGATCGGCGCGAAGGCGCTTGTCTTCCGCGCGCACCTGAACGGCAAAGTCTTTTAATCCCGGAAGATAGTTCACCATCGTTCCGTAGACCGGAGCAATGATGCGGGGATTGGCCATTCGCTTGATCGAGTAAACAAAATCCTCGGCGGTGAGCTCTCGCGTACCCTTCTGCGGCAAATCCATCGGATTGTGCAGCTCGTCGATGACTTCAGGCGCTAAGGCATGGTTGATGTATTCGCCTTTCTCGTTCTTGGCAAAAGCCGGATGGGGCGCAAAGAGGATTCCTTTTTTGATCGGAATCTCGTAAACGCTCAGAGCGATTTCTTCTGCCGAAGCGGTCTCCGGTAAGTCCTTTCCGTCTTTATCCAGATAAACGGGCTTGACGACTTCTGCTGCGGAACGAGGAATCAAACGGTACGGCCGCTCTAAGAAGTGATACTGGTAAAGCGGTTCATAAATACTATAGGTGTAAGGCGTCTCATCGGAAGAGTAAGAGCTCGTCGGATCCAAATGCTTCGGACTGCGGCCTGAGAACGGCGTGTAGAGGGTATTAGAGGCAAGTTCCTTTTCCGTGTGAACGGAGTTTGGAATTTCTTTGCAGGAGGTCAGTGCGATCACAGCAAAGACGGCCGCCGACAGCCTAAGGAGCCTGCCGTAAGCTGCGCCGTATCCTACTTTAATTTTCACTGCTCTTCCTTTCGCCTATTTTGGGACGTGATATCTTATCAGATCGCAAAAAATCCCAAAGAAATAAAATAGTTAGGGACAGTTTCCCGCCTAGGGGTATTCCTAACTTTTTAAGATTCGCGAAAGATTTGATCGATCCGAAAAACGGGCACAAAGAATGACCTCTCAAGCCTGATTCTCAGGTACCCGTTTGTTAAAATGCGCACTTATGTAAGGCTGGGCTTCAAGGAGCCTTTTTGAGCGGGCTTAAGCGCGCTCGGATGAGAATTTGTTGATGGAAAAACACTATTTCGACTGGCCTGTTCGGGTCTACTACGAAGACACCGACTGTGCCCGGGTGGTTTATTACGCAAACTACTTCAAGTTCATGGAACGCGCCCGTACCGAATGGCTGCGCGCTCTGGGCTGGAGTCAGGAGCGACTGTACTCTGAGCTCGGCGTTGTCTTCGTCGTCGCCGAAGCCAAGGCCAAGTACAGAAAACCGGCTCGGCTCGATGATGAATTAGTGGTTCGATCAACAGTTACCGCGTGCGGCCGTACTTCTTTTGAATTTCATCAGGAAATTCTGAGAGGAGATGAAGTGCTCAACGTCGGAGACGTTCGCTGCGGCACGCTCGACGCGCACACATTCCGCCCGGTGGCTATGCCCGAGCCTATTTCAGAACAACTCAAAAAACTTTTAACTCATTAATCATTCGTTAGTACAAGGGACTGTGATGGAAGCATCTGCCGATTTATCAATCATTACTTTGGTTGCTCATGCGAGCGCCGTTGTTCAGATTGTTTTGGCTATTCTTTTGATTTTCTCTTTAGTGAGCTGGACCATTATTTTTCAGAAATGGTTCCAGATGAGCCGTGCAAGAAGAGAAGCCCGCAACTTCGACAAGCGTTTCTGGGGCGGTGCAGATTTAAATAAACTCTACGAAAGCGCCACCGAGCGACGCTCTTCCATCGGTCCTCAGGAGGGCATCTTTTACTCCGGCATGACCGAGTTCTTAAGAAGCCGCGCGAGCAATCTCGAAGCCCGCGCCGGCACCTTCGGCGTCATTGACGGTGTGTCTCGCGCCATGCGCGCCCGTTATCAGAGAGAACTCGACATTCTCGAGTCGGGCTTGAGCGTTTTGGCGACCATCGGTTCCGTTTCTCCGTACATCGGTCTGTTCGGCACCGTATGGGGCATCATGGACGCCTTCACAGGCTTGGGCAACCTGGAAAGCGCTTCGCTGGCTGTCGTCGCCCCGGGTATTGCCGAAGCTCTGGTGGCAACCGCGATCGGTCTGTTTGCCGCTATTCCTGCCGTTATCGGCTACAACCGCTTTGCTTATAGTCTGGATCGTCTCTCGAGCCAGTACGAAAGCTTCATGCAGGAATTCCAGAACATTTTGGGTCGTCAGGCCTAAGGACGCAACATGGCACGTAACGGCAAAAGACGTCTTTTAGCAGAGATGAACGTCGTCCCGTACATTGACGTGATGCTCGTTCTCGTGGTGATCCTGATGGTCGCCGCCCCATACGTCAATCCTTCGATCGTCGATCTGCCGAAAGTCAATAAAGCGGCTCGCACTCCGGATAAAGTTGTCGAAGTCATTATCTCGCCAGACGGCAAACTCCAGATCCGCGATACCGCAAAGAAATTAACTCCGGTTGATTTCCCTCAGTTAGTCTCTACGGTCGAATCGATGCAGACCGACGGAAATCAGGTTCCGGTTGTCATTGCTGCGGATAAAACCGTCGCATATGAAAAAGTCATCGACGTGATGCGCAATCTACAAAAGGCCAACATCACGCGTATCGGTCTGTCATTGCAACTTGAAGGAAGCGGTGCCAAGTAATGGACGACTTATCTCCGAATCAAGCGAATCGGCTCTCAGGCGCTCAGGGTTATTGGGGCACGGCTTTTGTGCTCGCTTTAATCGCCCACGGGCTTCTTTTTGTGCTGCTCTTCGTTTCCATGCAATGGAGATCGGAGCCGACAGGCCCCGTCTATGCCGAACTGTGGAACGGCGACATGCCGGCAGCAGAAGCCCCGGCAGAGACGCAACCGGAACCGCAGCCTGAGCCGGAACCCGAGCCTCAGCCCGAACCGGAGCCCCAACCTGAACCTCAGCCGGAACCGGAACCCGCTCCCGAGCCTCCTGCTCCGGAAGAGCCTCAGCAGCAGCTTCCTCCGCCCCCGCCTCCTATCGCTCAGACGGATTTAGATCGTCAAGCCAATCTGCTTGAGGATCCGGACATCGTCCAAGAAAGACTCGACCGCGAAAAGAAGAAACAGGAAGAGGAAAAACAACGCATTCTTGAGCGCGAACGTCAGCTTCAGGAAGCCAAACGAGCTGAAGAGCAGCGCAAAGCCGAAGAAGCTCGCCAGGCTGAACTGCGCCGTCAGGAAGAAGAACGACGCATCGAAGAACAGAAGCGTCAAGAAGAGCTGAAGAAACAAGAAGAGCAGAAACGCTTAGCGGAGGAAAAACGTAAGGCTGAAGAAAAAGCAGAAGCCGAGCGCAAAGCCAAGCAGGAAGAACTCAAGAAGCAAGCTCAGGAACGCGAACGCAAGATCGCTGAAGAAAAGGCTCAGCGAGAAAAAGCCTTAGCTGAAAAGCGCAAGGCTCAAGAAGAACTCAATCGTCAGAGAGCCCAAGAACAGGCGAATGCCGCCCGCAGAAAAGAAATGCTCAGCCGCTTAACCGGCCAGAGCGGATCTGCCATGGGTTCAGGCTCCGGCGCCATGACGAACTTTCAGCAAGCCCAGTACAACAACCGTATCGTTGCCTGCATCCGTCCGCATATTACGTTTAATACGCCGGCCGGCGCCAAACGCGGAATGTACGTTGCCAAGTTCGATGTCCGACTGCTCAAGAACGGTCAGAAGGCTGTTCCGCCCAAGATGATCAGCAGCAGCGGTCTGAAGGCTTTCGATACAGCGGTGGAAAAAGCGATTCTGATGTGCAATCCCTTCCCCAAACCCCCGGTAGGAGACATTCCCTCTTCTATTACATTGACATTTGATCCGGTTGACGACGCAAACGGTCGTTAACCTAACGGAGACAGCCTATGAGTACCTCGGCAGCCGCATCCGCCGAAATCGCCAAAGTCGCACAAACAGCGGTTACGACAGAAGAACTTTTAAGCGGCGACAGCAACATCCTGGATCAACTCCTGCTGATGTTTGAAAAAGGGCTTAACCAGCCGATCATCTATTGGCAGCTGGCCTCCATTCTGGGCTCACTGTTTTTAGCTTGGCTGCTCGGCAAATACATCCGCATGCGGATTATTAAGCACTTAGCCGCCAATGAAATCATCGAAAGCGACGAGATCAAAGCGGAAGAAGGCGAAGCCCCTGTCAAGCCTGAACATCGCGAGAGCGCCTTCTGGGCAAAGGTAAGACGAGGCATAGAGACGCTGATTTTGCGGCTGAGTTTCCCGCTGCTTGGAATGTTCTTCATCGCGGTCAGCACCTTTACCGTGCGACTTTTCGGCTTGCTTCCTAAGAAAGCCCTGCCGCTGGAATCCATTGCGTGGCTGATTCTCGGGGCCTACGTTGTGATCCGCACGGTCGTATTTCTGCTGCACTCACTTTCGCGCAAATACAACAGCAGCCTGGATAACTTCCTGACGTTTTCGATTTGGGGCGGTGTCGCGCTTCAGATCGTCGGTGTACTGCCTAAGTGCGTCGAATTCATGCAGACCACCAAAATTCCGCTGGGAAGCACCAACGCAACGGTTTGGTCTGTCTTCCTTTCCGGCTTCTCGATTGCCTTAGCGCTCTTTATCGCGAAGTGGATCGGTCAGTTCTTTGAGAAATGGATAAACAGCCTTCCGACCATGGAGTCCAACGTCCGCGTTGTGATCATCCGGGTAGTCAAGGTCGTTTTAGTGACGATTGCGATTCTGATCGGTCTGGCTTCCGTTGGTATTGACATCACCGTGCTTGGTGTCTTCGGCGGTGCCATCGGTGTCGGCTTAGGTTTCGGCTTACAGAAAATCGCGTCCAACTACGTCAGCGGATTCATTATTCTTCTGGACAAGAGCATCAAAATCGGCGATTTGGTAAACGTCTCCGGCGTTGAAGGCATTGTGACGGATATCAAGACACGCTATACAGCTGTCAAAGCCTACGACGGCAGTGTCACGATTATCCCGAACGAGAATTTCGTGACCAGCAGCGTCCGCAATACTTCTTATTTGCTCGGACCCGGACGCGCCACTGTCATGATGAGCGTGGACTACAGCTCCAACATTGATGAAGTCATTGAACTGATGACCGACATCGTCCGCAAGCAACCGCGTGTGCTGATCAACCCGGCGCCCTACACCATTCTGACGAATTTCGGCGCCGACGGCATTGAACTGACGTCTTACTTCTGGGTTCCGGATCCGGAGAAAGGAACGGCAACTCTGAGGTCCAATATCGGCCGGGCCATGTTCCGCGAATTCAACAAGCGCAAGATCAACATTCCGTTCCAGCAGCGTGATCTGCGCATTGTTTCGATGCCGGATGTTATCTGCAAAGTTGAAAACGATGTCCCGGTTTCTGCCAAGGCAGACGTTAAAGCCGGAACGTAAATCGTTTTCTTACACCAACCACTTTGAAAAGTCGAAGCTCAGGCCTTCGACTTTTCTTTCTTCAATCTCATTATCAATCCTATAAGCTCTTCAATAATCGTCTCTATGCTTTGCAAGTTAGGACCCTGGTCCATGTTCGTCGCTGCATTGTTCGTCATGAGTTTAGGTATTGCTCTCGTGACACGAGGAAACCTCGGAACCACGCCGATCAGCTCTCTGCCTTTGGTGTCGTCCTACGCCAGCAACCTAACTTTTGGTGAAACAACCTTTCTGATCAATCTGCTTTTTGTCGTGGCACAGTGGCTGCTCCTAAGGCGCTCCATTAACAAGGTACTGCTCCTCGCACAAATTCCGATCACGTTTGCCTTCTCTTACTTCATCGATACCTCCATGAAGTTCACTGAGTTCCTGTCGTCTGATGTCTACTGGAAGTGCTTGGCCGTCTCGATGCTTGGAAACGTTGTGCTCGGACTCGGCGTTGCTTTAGAAGTATTTTCCGGCGCCGCGGCTTTACCCGGAGAGGGACTCGTGCTTGCGGTCAGTACGGTTCTGCACAAGCCTTTTTCTTCCGTCAAAATCGCCAATGACGTTATCTTGGTTTTATTAGCTTTGCTTCTGAGTTACTGCGTCTTCCACGGAATACGCGGCTTGCGGGAAGGAACCGTCATCTCAGCGTTATGCGTTGGCGTTTGTGTAAAACTCTGGCTTTCCGGCCTAACAAAACTTTTTAAGAGGGCGCCGGCGGACACAGAGTAACGATGAGCTCAGCCTCTGAAAGTGGATAACAGAGAAATCTGGTCAGACGCGATCGGGGAAAGCCGACAACTTCAAAGCCCTGCTGATTCTAAATATTGTCTCGAATTTTGGAGATCCTTCGGGACGGAACGCTTTGTACAAACTCTGCTTTGAGAGGCCTGTCTCCTTTGCGAGCTGAGCAATTCCCCTGGCCTTGGCTAACTCGCCAAGTGCTCTCCTAACGAGGGATCCGTCTCCGGGATCTTCTTCAATACAGACCTTGAAAAAAGCTTTGGGATCTTTTTCCGTATTGATAAGGTAGTGCTGAATATCAAATTCTTTGCCGAGCTTTGTACTCATATGTCAATTTCCAGAATTCTCAAAGCAAAAAAAATTAGCGAGCCAATGTAACTCAGGCTTGAAGGCTCTTCTAAATTTTGTCGGGTTCACTAAATTCATTGATCGGTGTACAACACATCCTGTTTAATCTATCTAAGCTTTTACCAGTGTTTTACTAGTAAGACTTGAGAGGTTTTGGAGCATATCTCTTTTCGAGCGGATGACGACTCAAAGGAGAGCGCTGGCGCTAGAGAACCTGGCCTTATAGAAAAATATAAGGAGTTGATGCCTCATACATCAGAGTATCCGCAGTTAGGCCGGTAATAACTTAAAGCCTCTTTGCAGAACAATCTTGCGGCTGTATTTGTGTAACTGTTTTGCGGCCACGCGATCACCAAATTCTGAGGTTTAAACAGATCATCTAACGACAAGAAAACACATTTTTCTTTTGCAGTTTCAATCGCAACAAGCTTTTCCTGGCATATCGCGCAGCCAATCCCTTGAGCAACAAATGACAGTCGATTCTGAACTGTTAACGCGCTGATATTTGAGGTTTTAAGATCCGTTCCTAAGAATTTACTCAGACTCTCCTGCCGTTCTTCATGACGATAGGTATTAATCATTGGAAACTTCCTAATGATCTCCGCATCCTGCTTCTGAAGCTTTCGGTACCTTCCGTCGACAGAGTAAGGAGAACCGATTAAGACGGTTTCTTCGGTTCTTGGTAAAGCGAGCAAGTAGTTCTCGGAGAGAAGAGTGTAAGCGTTGCATTCCCTCGATAAGAGCGACTCAAAAGTTATGCCAATATCCGCTTTTCCTTGAATTAGAAGATCGCAGACTTCATCTAGATGAAGGTTGAACTCTAAATTCAATCGAATATTCGGAAATTTTCTGTTGAATGAGGCGATTACCGGCGGTAAGACCGCAGAGGTGCGCTCGCTGTTAGAGGCTATCCTGATTTCTCCAACCTTCAGCTGAAGATAGTCGTTACACATGTCTTGCGTTTTTCTTTGGATAATCTCGATCTTTTCTAGATTTTCCAAAATCACAGCGCCTAACTTAGTCAATTGAAGCGGCCGGGAATTTCGATCAATAAGTTTTACGCCGTAGTTTTTCTCGAGCTTCTGAACAAACTGAGAAAGATAAGATTGCGTAACTGCTAATCTTTTGGCAGCCGAAACGAATGAGCCTTCGGACAGCAGGGTTTTTAATATTTGGACCGTATCGCTCATGGCTTATTACTAAAAAGTAATTAACTATTATAAATTATTAATTTGCTAGTTATATTTCTCAAAAATATACTTCTTGTAGGTTTCTCAAGGAGTCATGATATGAATAAAAAAGTTCTGTTATGTTCTCTTCTTCTCTCCCTTCCTCTTGCTGTTTCGGCAGCTGAAACGATTCCGCTTTGGCCTAACGGTGCGCCAAATAAAAGTTCGATCACGGAACCGGAGACAACCAACGACAAGGGTGCGATTTTCAACGTCACTAATGGACGCCTAGAGGTCAACGTTCCTAAAAATCCCAACGGGAGAGCAATTATTCTGATTCCCGGAGGGGGATATGGAAATCTTGCCATGGGAACTTTCAACCAAAGTTTTATTCCTTACTTCTTGGATCAAGGATTTACAACCTTCGTTCTAAAGTATCGTCTTCCTAAAGGTGACCCAGCAATCCCCTTTTCCGATTCTCTGGAAGCTGTCAAAATCGTAAGAAGTCTTTTTAAGAAGTACAACCTTCATACTGTCGGAGTGATGGGCGCGAGCGCAGGCGGTCATTTGGCTGCAATGACCAGTGTTAAGTGCAGCGGCGATTCTTGCCCGGACTTCTCAGTTCTGATCTACCCGAATATCACAATGATGCAGGAAGAAAGCCAGCCCAAGAGCTCCTGCCGAAATAACCTAATCGGAAAAGATCGTTCCGTTAAATACGACGTCGCTTATTCCGCCTACAAGCATGTGGACACTAAAACTCCTCCTGCTTTCCTAGCCGTTTCTGCCGGAGATGAGTACGCCGGCAGCTTAGGAAGTATGCTCTACACGCGGGCAATGGTCGAGAATGCCCGACCTGTTTCTCTGCATGTTTATCCAACCGGAAACCACGGCTGGGGTATTGGAAAATCTGAAAAGTTCCCTGACGGAGATAAGTTCAAGGATGACTTGACAGCTTGGCTCAAGGACATCAAGTAATCTTAACTACTCCAGGTTAGCTTCCCTCCAATCACTTTCATTGAAAGAGATTCGGAGGGAATATTTTTATGAACAAACTTCTTGCGCAAAAGGGAATAAGAGGCGACGGGGTTTTTCTCATAGTTCTTGCTTACTAGCAAAAGACCAGCAAAAACAACCTATGAGGAGAATATCTCTAAAAGTTTTCAATAAATTCGGATAGTTCTCTGCCGTTTTTATCCTATAAATTCGATAGTTAAGTAATCGAAATTATTGATGCTTCACGTGCGTTATTAAGATTAATTGATCAGCCCCTTTAGGTCGGCGGAAACAAGAAAAGGCGCCGGAAAATCCTTGCATCAGGTTTCCCGGCGGCCTAAAACGAAAGGGTTCTTCGCTTAACGGACTTTGATCTTAGCGATCAGCTTGTCAGCGATCTCAGAGACAGGAACGTTTTCGTTCTGAAGGTCTCCGCGGTGAGCGTATTCAACTTCACCGTTCTTCAGGCCGCGATCACCGATAGTGACGCGGTGCGGAACACCGATCAGTTCCCAGTCAGCAAACATGACGCCGGGACGCAGTCCTCTGTCGTCGAGGATGACGTCAATACCGGCTTCACGCAAACGGCCGTAAAGTTCGTTAGAAGCCTTCTGAACTTCTTCGCTCTTGTCATATCCGACGGGGCAGATCACAACGGTGAACGGAGCAATGCTGTCCGGCCAAATGATGCCCTTATCGTCGTGGCCCTGCTCGATGGCTGCGCCCAGCAGACGAGAAATACCGATACCGTAGCATCCCATCTGAAGCAGCTGAGGCTTGCCGTTTTCGTCCAGATAAGTTGCGTTCATCGGAGCGGAATACTTATCGCCGAGGAAGAATACGTGGCCGACTTCGATACCGCGCTGCATCTTGAGTGTGCCCTTGCCGTCCGGAGAAACATCGCCTTCAACGACGTTGCGGATATCAGCTACAACATCCGGCTCTCTGAGGTCACGGCCCCAGTTCACACCGCGGATGTGATAGCCCTCTTCGTTGGCGCCGACAATGAAGTCGCTCATGTTGGCAACCGTTGTATCGGCAACAATAGTGACGTCCTTAGGAATGCCGACAGGTCCGAGATAGCCGGGTTTAGAACCGAAGGTATCTTCAATTTCCTTGTCGGTTGCAAAGCGGAATCCGCCCTTAAGCGCTTCCAGCTTTTCAGCCTTAACTTCGTTAAGCGTGTGATCGCCTCTGAGGAGTAGAAGGACGATTTTTGCAGGCAGCGGATTGCCTTTTTCATCCTGCTGATCAACAGCCAAAACAATCGATTTAACGCTGGCTGTCAGCGGCTTGTTCAAGAGTTCGACAACCAGCTCGCACTTATCGCGGCCCGGAGTCGGAACCTTTTCCATGGTTTCAGTGGCTTCGGCACGTTTTTCGATCAGGCAGGGAGCTTCGGCCAATTCGATATTGGCTGCGTATTCGCTGTCCGGGCAGAAAACGATCAAGTCTTCACCGGTATCGGCGATCACTTGGAATTCCTGAGAACGAGAACCGCCGATGGAGCCGGAGTCGGCGCGCACAGCACGGTAAACCAAGCCTAAACGATCAAAGATTCGGCAGTAAGCATCAAACATCTTGTCATAGCTCTTGCCTGCGTCTTCTGCGGTACGGTCGAAAGAGTAAGCGTCTTTCATGACGAAGTCGCGGCCGCGCATCACGCCGAAACGAGGACGACGTTCGTCACGGAACTTTGTCTGGATCTGATAGAAGTTCACAGGGAGCTGACGCCAGGACTTGATTTCCTGACGAGCAATATCGGTCACGACTTCTTCACTCGTGGGCTGAAGAACGAAGTCTCTGTCGTGTCTATCTTTAAAGCGAAGGAGCTCTGCACCGTATTTTTGCCAGCGGCCGGTTTCCTGCCAAAGTTCAGCAGGCTGAACTATCGGCATCAGAAGTTCGATAGCGCCGGCGCGGTCCATTTCTTCTCTAACAATGCGTTCGATCTTCTTCAAAGAACGAAGGCCCATCGGCATGTAGTTATAGACGCCGGCAGCAAGCTTACGGATCATGCCTGCGCGCAGCATCAGCTTCTGGCTAACGATTTCTGCATCTGCAGGAGCTTCTTTCTGTGTTGAAATAAAAAATTGTTTTGCTCTCATTACGAATTCTCAAAAACGAGCCGGCAGGCCGGCAGTCTACGATTAGGTTCGGATCTTATGACTTCTTTTCCTGCCTCTATATAATGGGCAGACACAAATAAGTTATTTTAAAGTTTTTATGCTTGATCAACATGGATACCGACCAAACGTCGGGATTATTTTGACCAATCCTCTCAAACAAGTTTTTTGGGGGAAACGTTTGGGTCAGCATTCCTGGCAATTTCCTCAGGGCGGTATCAACCGCGGGGAATCGCCTCGCGAAGCCATGTTCAGAGAGCTTTGGGAAGAGCTTGGCCTCTTCGAAAACCAAGTCCGCATTATCAGCCGCACCGAAGACTGGCTGCGCTACGACGTTCCCGACCGCTGGATTCGCCGCGACCTTCGCGGCATCTACAAAGGCCAAAAGCAAATTTGGTTCCTCTTAGAGTTCCTCGGTAAAAACAAAGATATCAACTTGAAAGCCACCAATCATCCGGAATTTGAAGCCTGGAAATGGAATGACTATTGGGTTCCGCTGAGCCAAGTGATCGACTTCAAGCGCGGTGTTTATAAAGAAGCACTGAAAGAATTGGCACCTGCTCTCTTTACGGACAAGAAACATCTTGTTCCGCCTGCAGGATGGGAAAAAGCGGAAGGTCCGGGACACTTCCGCCTTTACAAATAATCGTCTTTAAGAGATCACTTGTTCATCACGACCATGTTGTCCTGATGAATCAGCTCTCTCTGTTCTAAGTAGCCTAGCTCTTCTACAACTTCATCGCTATGCAGTCCCATGATTCGACGGGACTCATCGGAACCGTAGTTAATCATGCCGCGGCAGATTTCTTTGTCGTTTTGATCCACGACTTGAATGATTTCGCCGCGAAGGAAGTCACCGATCACAGCTTTAACACCGACCGGCAGCAGGCTCTTCCCTTTACGAATCGCTTCAACTGCACCCTCGTCGATGACGAGCTTGCCTTTCAGCTGCAAATGGTCGGCCATCCACTGACTGCGGGCAGACATCGGTTTGCGATCGGTCTTCAAAAGTGTTCCGATGGACTCTCCCTGAGCTAGGCGAACCAAAACATCCGGAATGCGTCCGCTGGCAATAACGGTCGAGGCTCCGCTGCGGGCCGCGCGTTTAGCAGCAAGCACTTTTGTCTGCATGCCGCCCTTTCCGATGGAAGAACCGGCGCCTCCAGCCATTGCTTCATAGATCGGATCTCCGGCTTCGCCGACTTCCACTAATTTCGCTTCGGGATTGGAGCGCGGATCAGCGGTGAAGAGACCGATCTGATCGGTCAAGATCACCAAGACGTCGGCATCAATAAGGTTGGTTACAAGCGCGCCCAAGGTATCGTTGTCACCGACTTTGATTTCGTTAGTCACAACCGTATCGTTTTCGTTAATGATCGGAACAACTTTGAGGTCTAAGAGTGTGGTCAGCGTCTGACGCGCATTCAGATAGCGTTCGCGATCCGCAAGGTCAGCATGCGTCAACAAAATTTGAGCCGTGCGGATGTCGTAACGCTCAAAGCTTTTTTCGTAGGCTTCCACAATACCCATTTGTCCGACAGCGGCTGCTGCCTGGAGTTCATGCATTTTTTTCGGACGTTTGGTCCATCCAAGACGAGCCATACCTTCTGCAACCGCACCGGAGCTCACCCAAACGACCTGTTTGCCCATTTCCTGGAGCTTAGCGATCTGAGCCGTCCAGCGCGCAATCGCTTCCGTATCTACCCCGTGACCTTCGTTTGTCACTAAAGAAGAGCCGACTTTTACGACAATTCTTTTTGCATCGTTCCAAATCTTGAGGTTTTCTTCCATCTCATTTCTTCCGATCTTGTTGACGGCAACCTTCTTTCCCAGCGGAACAAAACTCCGTGGTCCTTTTTAAATGTTGAGCGAGTCGCCGAAAATGTAGCTTTTCAGTATATCCAAAATCGCTTTGAGCAAATGACTTCTATGTGAACAACACAAATCAAAAAAGAAAACCGCCGAGATTTTGTTTTCTCAGCGGTTTGACCAAATTCGCTGGCAGCTTACTTTTGCTCGCCTGCTTCAGGCTCTCCGCCTTCGGGCGGGAAGACTTCTTCGTCTTCGTCAAAGCGGACATCCGGTTCGCTTTCTTTGATGAGCTGTCTGCGCTGTTCGTGAATATCTTCAGCAATTGCTTTAACCAAAGCTTCAGTTCCTTCACGTGTTACAGCAGAAATCGCAAACATCGGAACATCTGTACCGAATGCTTCACGGTACTTATTCACGACATTGGCTCTTTCATCTTCAGGAACCAAATCCATCTTGTTAAGAACAACCCAGCGAGGTTTATCAGCCAAAGCCGGATCAAACTTTCTCAGTTCTTCAACGATGGCGCGGGCGGCCGCAATAGGATCTTCTTCGGTATCGAGAGGAGCTACGTCAATAACGTGCAGCAGCAAGCTGGTTCTGGAAAGATGACGCAGGAACTGATGTCCTAAGCCGGCGCCTTCGGAAGCGCCTTCAATCAGTCCGGGAATATCTGCAATCACAAAGCTGGATTCTGGACCCGCACGGACGACACCAAGGTGCGGATGCAGCGTTGTGAAAGGATAATCTGCGATTCTAGGCTTGGCATTAGAAACCGCAGAAATCAGTGTGGACTTACCGGCATTCGGAAGACCCAACAGGCCGACGTCAGCCAAAACTCTCAATTCAAGCTTGAGTGTTCTTTCCTGACCGGGCTCTCCCGGTGTGCACTGACGAGGAGCACGGTTAGTAGAGGTCTTGAAGTGCAGATTGCCTAAACCGCCCTTTCCGCCTTTAGCAAGAAGGGCCTTCTCACCGTTTTTGTCCAAGTCGGCAATCGTCTCACCGGTATCCAAGTCGGTAATCACGGTTCCTACCGGAACCCGAAGCTCAATATCGGGAGCGCCTCTGCCGTAGCAGTCACTGCCTCGGCCGTTTTCGCCGTTCTTGGCTTGGAAATTACGTGTGTAGCGGTAGTCGATTAGAGTATTCAGGTTTCTGTCTGCAACGGCATAAATAGAGCCGCCGCGGCCGCCGTCTCCGCCGTCGGGACCGCCTTTAGGAATAAATTTTTCGCGTCGGAAGGAAGCAACGCCATTTCCGCCTTTTCCCGCAAAAACTTCAATTTTCGCTTCATCTACAAATTTCATTTTTTTATTTCCTGTCCGCAAGGACTTATAAGGTATGGAGTTGATGATAGCCGTAGAAAAAAATCAGCGCCCCGTTCCCTGCTAGGAATGGGGCGCTTCTTTGTTTGATTCGCGGTCTAATTAAGCAACCGGAACAACGTTAACGTAGTGACGGTTCAGACGTCCGTGAACAACGAACTCGACCTTACCGGCAACTTTAGCAAACAAAGTGTGGTCACGGCCCATACCGACATTTTCACCGGCATGGAATGTGGTACCGCGCTGACGAACAATGATAGCGCCCGGCTGAATCATTTCAGAGCCGAAAACTTTAACGCCAAGACGTTGTGCGTTGGAATCGCGGCCGTTACGTGTAGATCCGCCGCCTTTCTTATGTGCCATTTCAAATACCTCTTATTTAAAAATCCAATTAGGCCGAAATCTCATCAATCTTGAGTTCGGTGTAGTTCTGACGGTGACCAGCACTCTTCATGGAGTGTTTACGACGACGGAACTTGAAAATACGAACTTTTTCATGACGTCCTTCAGACAGGACTGTGGCAGTAACAAAAGCGCCGGGAATCGTCGGATTACCAAGCTTAAGGCCTTCGTCGTTCTTAACAGCGAGGACTTCCACGAGTTTGATCTGGGAGCCAACGTCACCCGGGAGGGTTTCGACCTTAACCTTGTCGCCAACAGCAACAGTGTACTGTTTGCCGCCGGTTTTAATAATTGCGTACATGTATATACCTTTAACACTTCAATGCAGTCTGCGTTCTGCTGAAGCCTTTTTGTTTGCTGAAATAACTAAACGCGCAGAGTGCAGGATTATGCTCGAAAAATTTCGTATAGTCAAACGGTTAAACATGTTTTTTTGTTTTTCTCAAAGCCAAACGGATTTTGGCTTTGAATTCTCGAAAAAATCTCGTTTTTGTGTCTTTTAGTGTCAGCAATCAAAGAAAAATAGTTAATATTTGACTTTGTTTTATTTAGCACCCATAGGAATTTTTCAATGAGTCAAGTAGCAGCCGCCGTTCAGAGAATCATCGCCCCGATTTCGGAAGATTTACTCGCCGTCGATCGGGAAGTTATTGATGATCTTCAGAGTGACATTCCGCTGATTAAAAAGATAAGCGACTACATCGTTACAGCCGGCGGCAAACGGATGCGTCCGATCGTCTTAATGCTCATTGCCCGCGCACTCGGTTACCAGGGAAAAGAACATATCTTCCTTGCCACGATGATTGAGTATGTGCATACAGCCAGTCTGCTGCACGACGACGTCGTCGACGAAAGCGACTTAAGACGCGGCAAGCCGACTGCAGGATTTAAATGGGGAAATGCGGCCGCGATCTTAACCGGCGACTTTATGTATTCTCGTGCCTTCCAATTAATGGTCCGCACTCAGAACCTGCGCATTTGCGAAATCGTGGCAGGCGCCGTGAATCGAGTTTCCGAAGGCGAAGTCATCCAGTTGCTCAACATCCATGACACAACCTTGGACGAAGCTCGTTATTTTGACGTCATTGAAAGAAAGACAGGTGTTCTTTTTGAAGCTGCCGCCCGCATGGCCTCCGTCGTTGCCGGCGCCTCTAAAGAAGTAGAAGACAAAATGGCCGAATACGCCCTTTGTCTGGGCCGCGCCTTCCAAATTATTGATGACGTGCTCGACTACACGGGCACTAAAGACAATATCGGCAAGAATTTGGGCACCGACCTTCGCGAAGGAAAAATGACGATGCCTCTTATCTACGCTTTGAGACATTGTTCCGAAGAAGATGCAAAGATCATCCGTACTGCTGTCAGCAGCAATGATCCGGACTTGGAAAGCGTAACCCGCGTCATTCTTGCCTCCGGAGCCATCGATGCCTGCATTGAAACTGCCAAAAAAGAAGTTTCTAGAGGAATTGATGCATTAAATTGCTTACCGACTAGCGCATTTAAAAATTCTCTGATAGAATTGCTTTCCTTGACAGTTGAGAGAGATCGATAGATCGATTGAGACGCAAGAATCGGAGTGTAGCTCAGCCTGGTAGAGCACTGCGTTCGGGACGCAGGGGTCGGAGGTTCGAATCCTCTCACTCCGACCAATCTCTACTACAGAATGCCGCGAATTACCGCGGTTTTTTCTTTTCTAATCACAGGATTAGCCGCCTCTCTTACAACTGATATTTTGCGTTTTTCAGTGATCTAGCCGGAGTCCAGCTCCGGCAGTCTCAT